>OLGZ01000332.1_pt1 | contig 40591 bp, 39 predicted proteins | sample 1605981 | NCBI WGS metagenome assembly OLGZ01 (sample SAMN03283291) | human gut metagenome | biome: human-associated habitat; material: feces | host: Homo sapiens | place: Peru | collected 2012 | reverse complement strand
CGGCCCGGCACGAAAACGCCCTTTTTCAGTTTATCCGGATTATATACAAGTGCACGGAACTTCACTTTCTTACGATCGTATTTCTTGTAATTTTCCATGGCATCCATGTACCAGATAGCATAATCCGCATCGGTCAGCTCAATCACATCCTGATTGATATCAAACGGTAATTCCTCCGGACGCTCATCAATCGTTCCGTCCTTGCGCTCATAGACAATCTGTGCTTTCCGGTTGATGTTCTTAATGGTACGGCGCAGATGTCCGCGATCGGTATCATCATCTGTACGGTTAAAAATAACCACATCACTGGAAAAAACCTGTTCCTGCATCATTGCACGCATATTATTCATATACAGATCATACGTCGTGGAATCTACGGTTGCCAGTGACTGTACAATCACCCAGCCCTCCGGCATTTTTGCCTCAAGCAGCTTGTCCATCCCCCAGGTGCCGTTGTACTCGATAAAAATTTGTTCCGGCTGATAGGTGTCCTGGATTTCCTGCAGTTTTGCAGGCGTAAAATCCTCTTCCTCTTCGACCGTTACCAGCTTGAAGTTGATGGTTGCCAGTTTTGCTTCGTCATATTCTTTCTCGCCGTCTTCGCACATGATGATAATTCCTTTCGAACCATCACCGAAGTTATTCTCAAACAGCGTTTCTTCTACGAGAGTTGTTTTTCCGCTGTCCATAAATCCTGTAAATAAATATACCGGAATATCCTGTGCCATAATTGCTCTCCTTACATTTTTATTGGGGTTTACAGCATTTTAAAGACCAAATGTCTTCAGTAATTCATCCTCATGAATCTCCGTTCCGATTACCACGATACGTCCGGTGTAATCCGGCTCACCCTCACGGATCTCATACTCGCCCGGAACCATATCAAAGTACAGCCAGGTACCATCGGTACTCTCCACCATACCTTTGGAGCGGAGGATATTGTCAGAATCGACAAACTTCTTAAGTACTTCCTCAAGTTTTGCACGCTCGAATTTGTGCGGTGTCTCCTTGCCCCAGCTGGTAAATACATCGTCTGCATGATGGTGATGATGATGCTCATGATCATGGCAGCCACAGGTACAGTTTTCTCCATGCTCATGGTGATGGTCATGGTCTTCATGATCATGTTCGTGATGGTCATGGTCTTCATGATCATGGTCGTGATGATGGTCATGGTCTTCATGATCATGGTCCTCATGGTCATGATGATGCTCATGGTCATGGTCTTCATGATGGTGGTCATGCTCATGTTCTGCTTCTTCTTTGGCATGATGTGCCTCGGCAAGAGCCTTCATCTCCAGGTTATCCTGTCCTTCCATTACCTTAAGGATCTGTTCTCCGGATAATTTTGCCCAGTCTGTTGTAATAATGGCAGCCTTTGGATTCAGTTCCTGAATTTTATTGACACAAAACTCCAGCTGTTCCGGTGTTGCATTCTGGCTGCGGCTTAAAATGACAGTTGTCGCATACTCGATCTGGTTGTTGAAAAACTCACCGAACGCCTTCATCTGCTTGCTCGCCTTAAGCGCGTTTACAACCGTTACCAGTGCGTTTAATTTTACATCCTGCTCTTTTTCAATATCAATCACGGACTTCATAACATCGGAAAGCTTACCGACTCCGGATGGCTCAATCAAAATACGGTCCGGATGATACTTGGTGATGACTTCATTTAAGTTCTTTCCGAAATCACCAACTAAAGAACAGCAGATGCATCCGGAATTCATCTCTGTAATCTGGATTCCAGCATCCTTTAAAAAACCACCGTCAATGCCGACCTCACCAAATTCATTCTCGATAAGGACAATCTTTTCCCCGGTAAATGCCTCATCTATCATCTTTTTGATAAAAGTTGTTTTTCCGGCTCCTAAGAATCCGGAGATAATATCTATTTTTGTCATGATAATCCACTCCTTTTTGTTTTTTCAAAATCTATTTTATTTTACTCGTTTTTTGGCAAGAATGCAAGTTACGGCATATCCGTTCCTAATAATGCATATGATAAAGTTTTTCATACACACCGCCCCGTGCCAGCAGTTCTTCATGGGAACCGGATTCCACAATCCCGTCTTCTGTCAGAACCAGAATTTTTTGTGCATTCTGGATCGTTGTCAGACGGTGGGCGATCACAAATGTCGTACGGTTCTTTGCCAGTTTCTCCAATGATTCCTGTACGACCCGCTCACTCTCGTTATCCAGTGCGGAAGTTGCCTCATCAAAGATCAGAACCGGTGGATTTTTCAAAAAGACACGGGCTATGGAAAGCCGCTGTTTCTGTCCTCCGGAGAGTTTGATTCCACGCTGTCCGATATCCGTATCATATCCATCGGGAAATGCCATGATAAATTCGTGGGCATTTGCATTTTTTGCAGCGGCAATCACTTCTTCCCTTGTCGCATCCGGCTTTCCATACCGTATATTTTCAAAAATTGTTCCCGCAAACAGATATACATCCTGCTGCACCATTCCGATGTGGTCACGCAGGCTCTTTAACGTCACCTTACGGACATCTTTCCCATCCACACGGATACATCCTCCGGTCACATCATAGAATCTCGGAATCAGGGAACAAAGCGTCGTCTTTCCGGCACCGGATGATCCCACCAATGCCATATATGCCCCTGCAGGCACATGCAGATTGATCCGGTTAAGCACCTTCTCCTGATTGTCTTTGTACTGAAAAGAAACATTTTCAAAATCAATGGTTCCTTTCACATCGGTCAGTGCTACAGCATCTTCTGCATCCCGGATTTCCGGCTCAATATTCATAATTTCCTGAAACCGTTCAAATCCCGTATAGCCATTCTGAAACTGCTCGGTAAAGTCCACCAGTGTCCGGATTGGATCCGTAAATACCCCAATATACAGCAAAAACGTAACCAGATCATTGACCGTGACCATTCCCTTTGCAATGAGAACCCCTCCGGCAAGGATGACATTTACCTGAATCAGTGTTGTAAAAACGCCAACCCCGGCCTGAAAACTTCCCATGTAATGATAACTGTTCTTCTTTGCCGCAAGAAATCCGTCATTTCCATGACGAAATTTTTCGTTTTCAATCGCCTCATTGGCAAACGATTTCACCACACGGATGCCTGACAGATTATCCTCGATCTGTTCATTAATCTCGGCAATTTTAATACGGTTCTGCTGAAAAGCCCGGCGCATCCGCTTATTTAACGCAAATGCAAACACAAACATAACCGGAAGCACCGCAAACGCGGCAAGCGCAAGCCATCCATTAATGTTGAGCAGGATCACAAACGCTCCCACTATCTTTAATACCGACAGGATAATATTCTCCGGGCCATGGTGCAGCAGTTCTGTAATATCAAACAAATCTGCCGTCACACGGCTCATCAGCTGTCCGACTTTTGCATCATCATAAAAGGAAAAAGACAGGTTCTGCAGATGCCCAAACAATTCGGCCCGCATGTCATATTCCATCTTTGCCCCCATCACATGTCCATAATTTCCGATAAAAAACCGGCTGTAACAGTCCAATGCCAGAAGCACAAACAATCCGATGCCAATCAAAAAAAGTTTCCGCAACATCATCTGGGGCTGCTGATAAATCAGAGTCGATGTCACATACCGCACAACCAGTGGAATAGTCAGTGCCACTGCCGCAGAAAGTGTCGCAAATAACATGTCTGCCGCAAAAACTGCCCGGTAGGGTTTGTAATAGCTTATCATTTTTTTCAGATTTTGATTCATGGTTCACCTCATCCTGATCATTTTTGCAAAAAAGCACCCCGCGAGTTATCCCGCGGGGTTAAATACATTAGTTGTATTTTCTTTTTCTAGCAGCTTCAGATTTCTTCTTACGCTTTACGCTTGGCTTCTCGTAATGCTCTCTCTTACGAATCTCCTGCTGAATACCAGCCTTCGCACAGTTTCTCTTGAAACGACGTAATGCGCTATCTAAAGTCTCATTCTCTTTTACGATTACACTAGACATTCTTTCCTAACCTCCCTCCAGTTGCGATATTGTGCATCAACTGTAAGGTAATCTTAATTGCACTATCGATTATTTTAACAAAATATCCTGATTTGTCAATAGTTTTTCTGAAATTTGCATAGTTTTTTTCTTCCACATGCTTAAAGCTTTGTAAACACGGAAGTTTCTTTCTTCAATCCCTCTGCAATCGCAAAGTTCTCATCCATCTTCTTGGAAATTTTATCCATATCGGATACAAGAACCTGTGTGCTGTCCGCTGCCGAAACGACTCCACTGACGCCTTCCTCGATCGCATGGGAAATCGTATTTACGGAATTTGCAATTTCATCCATGGAATTCTGTAACGAATCCGTCTTTGCCTCAAAATCTGCCATGACGCTTTCAATAAACGTTGCCTTGTCATGATATGCGCCACCGGATTCCACAAACTTCTGGAATTCCGGCAGGATTTTTTCATTCATGTACTCTACCAGTCCGTTTGCATTGTCTGCAAGATTATGTACTGCAGATATGACAATGGCATTGATGCTCTGGATATTGTTAGCCGCTTCCTGACTTGCAGCAGCCAGCTGACTGATTTCGGAGGCAACCACTGCAAATCCTTTTCCTGCATCCCCGGCACGGGCAGCCTCAATGGATGCGTTTAATGCAAGCAGGTTTGTCTGGCTGGCAATATTTAAGATGTCGTTTGTCAGATTGTCTACCTGATTGACACTGTTGCTGTCTTCGATTGCCTGACTCAGCACGGAAACAATGTCATTTACCTTCGCACCTGTTGTATCCATATTTTCGCGCGCTGCATGTTCCATTGCCTCTGCATGCTCTTTCATTTCTTTTGTATACTGATTGATTTCAATCGTTTTCTCTGCAATTGACTTGACTTCACCGGCAACCGATTCGGTATTTTCATTAATCCGTGAAGCATTGTCGGAAATATCCTGCATCGTTGCAGAAAGTTCTTCCGTCAGTGCGGACAGATCGGACACACTTCCATTGGAAGTCTGTACACTCTCACGCACTTCATTTACAACGCCCTCAAGTTCCCTGGAATTGCTGCTGATCATCCGGAAAATTTCCTGCAGCTTTGCCATAAAAGCATTGATGCCTCCACCGACAGATGCCACTTCTTTGTTGTTGGTAATGGTAACCCTGCGGGTCAGGTCACCCTGCTGGTTATCAATTCCAGAAATAATCTCATTCATTTCCCTGTTCGTATTTGCAAGCGGATAAATTACCCACCGAAGCACTGCCACCATTGCTGAAAAAAGTGCCGCAATACTAATCAGAATCGTCACTATGCTTGTTCCGATTGAACTATGGTATGCAGATGTCAGTTTCTGTCTCTGTGCATTTGCATCCTGATTTACAATTTTCTTGATACTTTCGATATCCGACTCAATGGCATCTGCACACTTGCTGATCTTTCCATTGGCAAGTTCATAGGCATCTTCCTTTTTTCCTGCTGCGGAAAATGCCATAACATTGGCACATTCATACTTTAATTCTTCGTATTTTTTTTTGATGTCATTGTATTCTTTTTGGGTATCCGGTGTCACGTATGTCTTGTAACTTTCCAGATCTTTCTCCAATGCATCTTCCTGGCTGCGGATCTTTTCCACCAGCTGGATCATGGAATCCAGATCCACCGCTATGATATGGGACAGTCCTAAATTATGGATGTCCTGTGTCTGTCTCTGAATTTCTGCCAGACCCGAAACATTCTTTAAAGATACTTCCGAAATCTGTACAGCACTCCGGTTAACGTTCCTGATATTGGAAACAGACATCACATTCGAGATGATACTGAATATTCCAAGTATAAATACCGGAATTAAAATGATAAGTTTGGTACTTAATTTCTTTTTCTGATTCATATACTCCCACCTCTTAGCCTGCTGCTGATTTTGTAATACCACTGACCAGATTATCCATCAGTTCCTGTAACTTTACATGATTTGGATTTCCTGCTGCCATCGTATTCCCGAATGTCGTGCATGCATCCCAGTAACTGTTTCCAACACGCTGCAGTTTTCCGAATTCTGACTGTGCAATCACCGCCTGAATGGATGGGGAAGCCTTAACCGCATCCGAATCTGCCGCCTTTGTATTGGAAGGTCCCTGTCCGTTCATCTCAAACCGGATGGTCTGGTTCTGCTCATTGGTCATCCAGTCTGCCAGTTTTGCTGCCCACTGTGGATTTGCCGAATACGCATTGACTCCCATCAGCTTATAACCGGTAAAGGAAGCCATCTGTACCTGCTTTCCTGCCACGGTATAGGTCGGAAGCTTGGCTGCGCCAAGATTATCTCCCCAGATCTTTTTCAGTTCGGTCTCGCTCCATACACCGCTCACCCCGGCAATTACACTGCCTTTTTTGGCATCTGTAATAAAGTCTTCATTCACCGCATTTTCAAATCCACTGCTGGAACTGATATCAAGCATCGCCTGCGCAATATCCACACCTTTGATCTCCCCTTTGGTGGAATTCCAGTCACAGTGATTTGTCACATTGTCATCATTGACTCCGAAATCCAGTCCTGTATTTCCGAAAAACGAATACAGATACCAGCCGGAAGACCAGTCCATCATAAACTTCTTATGATTTTTTTCTGCTACTTTTAAAATGCCGTCAAGGGTTTTGACATCCGAATCACTCAGGTACTTTTTGTTATAATACAGAAAATACCCATTGTCCGCGGTCATGGGATATGCATAAAGCGTATCATTGACTGTGGCCGCGTCTACTGCACCCTCCACATTTGCTTTTTTCACTTCGTCCGCATTCGGAACCGGATACAATGCGCCGCCGGCCACCATAGAAGCCACCTGATCATCTGCAAGGATAAACACATCCGCTGCGTTATGCACATCTCCAAGTACATTGTCACGCGTATCGGAATCCGCATTCTGTTCCAGAGTGATATCAAAAGTTGCCTGCCCCTTATACTCTTCTTTGAAACTGTCGATCATCTTATTCAACGCCTCATACGTTGATTCCTCTGCCCACACTCTCAGTTTTACCGTTCCGCTCGTCCTGTCCGTCTCCTGTGCACCGCCCTGCGTGGTCTCCGTTGCACCCTGAGGCCCCGCCGATGCGCAGCCGCCCAGCATGGACACGGCAAAGATTCCTGCCAGCACGGCCGACAATAACCTCTTTCTCTTCATAAAGTTTCTCCCTTTCCTCATGTCGTTTCCACCTTTTGTTGTATATACACAAATTTCACAGTGGATTTACTGTTATTATACTACAAATATTTGCAAAAAACAGGTAAAATCGCATTTTTATTGCGCTTTTTCACCTGTTTTTTGCGTTTTTATTATATTCTTTTATATGTTATCAGTGATAGATTATTTCAACATGCCTTCCAATGCTGTCTTTGCTTCCGCAATCGCATCCGGAATACCTGCCGGATTTTTTCCTCCGGCCTGTGCCATATTCGGACGTCCGCCGCCGCCACCACCGACTTTTCCGGCGATCGCCTTAATCAGATTCCCTGCATGTGCTCCCTGCTTCATTGCTGCATCGGTTGCCATGGCAATCAGGTTTACCTTTCCGTCGCAATCGGATGCGATCACTACGACACCCTCACCGATCTTGTCCTTCAGCTGATCTCCGAGGTCACGCAGACCATTCATATCCACACCGGATACGCTGGTTGCCAGAAGCTTCACCCCTTTGACATCCTGGATCTGATCCATAACATCCCCAAGTGCATCTTTTGCTGCCCTGCTCTTTAACGCTTCATTCTCGCTCTGCAGTTCTTTCATCTCTGCGGTCAGATGCTCCAGACGCTCCTTAAGGTTTGCAGGTGTAGATTTTACAACCTTCGCTGCTTCCTGGAACTCTTCTTCCATCTTTTTGTAGTATGCAATCACATTGTCACCGGTCAGTGCTTCGATACGGCGCACACCGGCTGCAACACCGCTCTCTGAAAGAATCTTAAATGTCTTGATCTCTGCAGTATTCTTTACATGTGTACCGCCACAGAACTCCCTGGAGAACTCTCCCATGGAAACGACTCGGACTTTTTCCCCATACTTTTCGCCAAACAGAGCCATTGCCCCGGTCTTCTTTGCCTCATCAACGGTCATGATATCGGTACGGACTTCCATGCCCTCGTTGATCTTTTCATTGACCATGTCTTCCACTTTCTGTAACTCTTCCGGAGTCATGGCTGCAAAGTGGGTGAAATCGAATCTGGTACGTTCACTGTCCTGATAAGAACCCGCCTGCTCGACATGTGTACCCAGCACTTCGCGGAGTGCTTTCTGCAGTAAATGGGTTGCAGAATGGTTTGCACAGGTCTTTGCGCGAAGGTCTGCATCTACCATCAGTTCCACTTCCTCGCCGGTATGGATCATGCCGGACACCATATGTCCGATATGTCCGTATTTACCGCCCAGAAGCTTAACCGTATCCTCTACCTGAAATACGCCGTCTGCCGTACGGATCTGTCCCTTATCGCCCTGCTGACCGCCCATCGTGGCATAAAACGGAGTCTTCTCTACGATAATGGTTCCTGCATCCCCATCGGAAAGTGCTTCCACGATCTCGGTCTCGGTCGTCATAACCGTAACTTTAGAAGCATATGTCAAATTCTCGTATCCGACAAATTCTGTTGTGATGGAAGGATCAATCTGCTCGTAAACCGTTGCATCCGCACCCATGTAGTTTGTCACTTTACGGGCACTTCTGGCTTTCTGCCTCTGTTCTTCCATACAGGCCTTAAACTCGTCCTCATTATAGGAAAAGCCCTTTTCTTCAAGGATTTCTTCGGTCAGATCTACTGGGAATCCGTAAGTATCGTAAAGTTTGAATGTATCGGCACCGGAAAGTTCCTTTTTGCCGTTTTTCTTCATCTCCTCCATCAGGTCAGACAAAATGGCAAGTCCCTGATCGATGGTCTTATTAAATTTTTCTTCTTCCTGTGTCAGAACCTTAAAGATAAATTCTTTCTTCTCTTCCAGTTCCGGATATCCATCCTTGCTCTCATTGATGACAGTTTCTGATAATTTTGCAAGAAACAGTCCGTCAATTCCAAGCATCTTTCCGTGACGTGCCGCACGACGGATCAGACGGCGCAGAACGTAGCCTCTTCCTTCATTGCTTGGCATAACACCATCGGATACAAGAAATGTGGAAGAACGGATATGATCCGTAATCAGACGGATGGATACGTCATCCATGGCATCTACTTCATACTTCTTTCCGGACATCTCACAAATCTTGTCGCGGATCGCTTTCATGGTATCAATATCAAATACGGAATCCACATCCTGCATAACAACTGCCAGACGCTCAAGTCCCATACCGGTATCAATATTTTTCTGGGAAAGCTCGGTATAACCACCCTTGCCATCTCCTTCGAACTGTGTAAATACGTTGTTCCATACTTCCATGAAACGGTCACACTCACAGCCTACTTTACAATCCGGACTTCCGCATCCGTATTTTTCGCCTCTATCATAATAAATTTCAGAACACGGACCACATGGACCGGCACCATGCTCCCAGAAGTTGTCACATTCTCCGGTCTCAGGATCACGGTAAAAACGTGTGATCTTCTCTCCCGGAACACCTACCTCTTTGGTCCAGATCTCATACGCTTCCTCATCTTCTCCGTAAATGGACGGATACAGACGATCCTCCTCAAGCCCAAGTACCTTTGTCAGGAATTCCCATGACCAGGCAATCGCTTCATGCTTAAAATAATCTCCGAAAGAGAAGTTTCCAAGCATCTCAAAGAATGTAAGGTGACGCGCAGTCTTTCCTACATTTTCAATATCTCCGGTACGCACACACTTCTGACATGTAGTCACACGTCTGCGTGGCGGAATCTCCTGTCCTGTAAAATACGGCTTGAGCGGTGCCATTCCCGCATTGATGAGTAATAAGCTGTTGTCATTGTGTGGTACTAATGAAAAGCTCTTCATGACAAGATGTCCCTTGCTCTCAAAAAAGTCAAGATACATCCGGCGCAGCTCATTTACGCCATAACTCTTTTTCATTACCAGTTCCTCCAAAATCATTCTTTCGTCGTGTCAGCCTTCGCATCCTTGTGCCTGCGAAGTTTGATACCAATAAATGCCCCTAATCCGCCGATCAAAGCCAAAACAACCATCTCGACCACATATCTGCCAATACATAAAAGAAAATCTGTCATATAGTTTTCTCCTCTCTGTTGTTACCCCATTAACTTAATTATTATATATGAATTTTTTTGTAAATTCAAGAGTTAGAGTTCCCCGAACGGAAATACCTGATTCTCCCTTTCGATTTCAATTACGCGGTCCGCCATTCCAAGATTTGTAATGTGTTTTTTGTATTCCCTGATTGCAGAATAATCCTGCCACATATGCATCGGGAAAACAAACTCTGCATCGGTGTTTTTCAGCACAAAATCAATCCCGAGTGTCTGATACGGTCCCAGCCGCGGGTCCATCGGAACAAACGCAAAATTGACCGGCTTGTCCGCAAGCTTACGGATCTCGTGCCGGAAAGTGCGTTCCTGTTTGCCGTTTATAAGTTCTCCCACATGTTCCATCTTCCAGTCGTTTAAATCTCCTGCATGGAAGATACTCACCCCACGCACATTCACATAAAATGCCACTCCTGCATCGGTAGACAAAAGGGTCTGGATCTTTAGATCATCCACTTCATAATGGTTGTTTGCGGAGACAAACGTCACTTTTTTCCGCACCCCCGGGTCAATTCCATGCTTTTGCAGAAAATGCGGACTGATGCGGATATCCTTGGATAAAATATAATGTACATTGGTATATTTTTCACTCCAGCGCAGAATATCCATGTCAAAATGATCCTGATGTTTGTGGCTGGCAAACATATAGATTTTTGTATCCGGTGCGTAATCCGGAATCTTTCCCGTAAAGTGGAAACCATTCACCCGATCCCCACCAAAATAATCAAAAATCAATACCAGATCATCCACTTCCACCAGAAAACAGCTGTGATGTATAAAAATTACCTGCATGTTGTTCCAATCTCCTTTATCATCTGTGTTACAAGCTTTTGAAATACCGGAGCCACCGCATCGGCTGCTTCCTGCACCTCCTTATGTGACAATGGCTGTGGCGAAATGCCGCATGCCAGATTCGAGATACAGGAAATTCCCACAATCCGCATCCCCATATGATTCGCCGCCACAGCCTCACATGCCGTACTCATTCCTACGGCATCTGCTCCGAGTGTACGCGCCATTGCCACCTCCTGTGGAGATTCATAGGCCGGCCCGGTAAACTGCAGATACGTTCCCTCTTTTAAATCCGCCCCGGTCTCTGCCGCACATTTTTTTGCGATTTTCTGTAAATCATAATCATAAATCCGGCTCATATCCGGAAACCGCGGTCCCAGTTCCTCTATATTTTCTCCAATGAGCGGCGACGGAACAAAACTTGCAATCTGCCCGGTAAGAAGCATCAGATCCCCCGCCTTCATGCCCAGCTGGATTCCGCCCGCTGCATTTGTCAAAAACAGAACTTCTGCCCCCAGAAGTTTCATCAGCCGGATCGGCCGTACCACTTCCGTCATGGAATATCCTTCATAATAATGCACACGTCCCTGCATGCACACAACCGGCACATCCCCGACATAACCAAACACAAAGCGCCCGGTATGGCCCGGCACCGTAGATACCGGAAATCCCTCGATCTCATGATAATCCACCGCGGCCTCCACGTGAAGCTGCGACGCATAATCACCCAGACCGGACCCCAGTACCAGTGCCACTTTCGGCACAAAATCTGTTTTCGTCCTCACGCTGCGCACACAGCGCATGAGAGTTTCATATTCGTTGCTCATTTGTTCTCCTTATTTTTTGCAATTACATACAGAATTTCATTAACTAATAGTATAACAGAATCAAAAATAAAATAAAACAAGAGCAACTGAAATTCATACTTTTTTTATTTCTCTTAAATAATGATGCAGATCATTCCCCCATTGCTGTCATTGACAATTTTCTGCATGGTATCCTGCAGTTTCAGCTGGCACTCATCATCCATCTGCAGGATCTTGCTGCGGATGCCGTCTTCCATCAGTTCCCCGACCGATTTTCCGAAAATATTTGTGGTCCAGATTCCTTCCTTGCTCTCCTCCCCCTCGCGGATATATGCAATCAGATCATTTGCCTGTTCCTCACTGCCGACAATCGGTGCTATTTCGGTCTCAATGTCTGCCTTGATCATATGAATGGACGGGGAAATTGCCCGCATTTTCACGCCATATTTTCCGGCATGCTGGATCAGCACCGGATCTTCCATCCGGATATCCGAAAGCCCCGGCATGACCACTCCATACCCCTTCTGTTCCACAGCAGCCATGGCATCTTCCACACGCTCGTATTCTTTTTTCATCCGGGAGAGGGAACGCAGCATGGAAATCATCTGATATTCCCCTTCGATCTGCATTCCCGTCATCTCACTGATGTAGGAGAAATAGCACTGTTCCGTTGTCTCCATCCGGATCGTCACGGTTCCGTTGGAAAGATCTGCCGTCTGCAGCTGGATGTCACGAAAAACTTCTTCTCCCATCTGCTCATTTGCACTTTTTACCCATTCCTGCCCGGCAAGCACGGCCGCTGCGTCCCGCACGCGGCCGATTCCATCCATCAGTCTTGATGCCGTCTGAATCATAGCTGCCTTTAATTTATGTTCCATTGGAAGCATTTCCGTCCACTTCGGAATTGCAAAGTCCACACGGGTAACCGGAAATTCAAACAGAATCGCCTTCATAACTGTGACCAGATCCTCCCGGTGCATCTGCTGACAGTTGACCGGAACCACTACCGCCTGATATTCCTGCTCTAAACTTTCTTTCAGTGCAAGTGTCTCACTGCTGTATGGGCGCACGGAATTTAAAACAATCACATACGGTTTTCCAATCTCTTTAAGCTTTTCCACCGCGGTTTGTTCTGCCTCCACATAATTTTCCCGCGGAAGTTCCCCGATACTGCCATCCGTTGTCACCACAATACCAATGGTTGCATGGTCTTTGATTACTTTTTCTGTTCCAATTCTCGCTGCATCCGAAAAAGGAATTTCCTCCTCGAACCACGGCGTATGTACCATGCGGTATCCGTCCCCCTCCAGATGACCATTTGCTCCCTCTACCATAAACCCGACACAGTCAATCAGACGCACACTGACACTGCTCTCATCTGCAAGTGTGATCTCTGCTGCCTCCTGCGGAATAAATTTCGGTTCTGTCGTCATGATCGTTTTCCCGGCGGCTGACTGAGGCAGTTCATCGAGCGTCCGTTTTTTTTCTTCCTCATCTTCGATGTACGGAAGTACAAACAGATCCATAAACCGCTTAATGAACGTTGACTTTCCGGTGCGGACCGGTCCTACGACACCAATGTAGATTTCGCCGTTCGTTCTTTTCTGGATATCTTTATATAAATCAAACTCCATAAAAAAATCTCCCTTCTTTGCATATTCGATTAATCTATCTAATCTATATGCAAAGGGGAGAATTCTTATTCACAGAAATACTCTGTTGTATATTTATTTCTCAGATGACTTCTTTTTGTCGGAAGTCTTCTTCTTTGCAGCTTCTTTCTCTGCTGCTTCCTTCTCTGCTGCTTTCTTTGCCTGCTCAGCAAGCACTTTTTCATTGATGCGTCCATACATCTGCATGTATTTATAGAGTTTCTTTGCCAGCTCCTTGGTAATCTGTCCCTCCAGGGCACGCCACTTCCAGTTTTCTCCAAGTGTGGAAGGAATGTTGATACGGGCTTCGGAACCGAGTCCGATCAGATCCTGCATCGGAACAATCGCCATATCTGCAACGGATGACCATGCGGCACGCATCATACCCCAGTTATATCCTTCCTCCTCGGTCAGATTCAGGTACTCGGTTGCGAACTTGACAGATGCTTTCGGTGCCGTCTTCATCCATCCCATCACGGTATCATTATCATGTGTTCCTGTATACACAACACAGTGACTGGTATAGGTGTGTGGCAGATAATCACTTCCCTCACGGCTGTCAAACGCAAACTGGATGACTTTCATGCCCGGGAATCCGGAATCCTTTAAAAGTTTGCGGACGGAATCTGTCAAAAATCCAAGATCTTCCACAATGATCGGAAGCTTGCCAAGTTTCTTCTCCAGCTGGTTAAACAGATCCATTCCCGGACCCTGTTTCCATTTTCCGTTCTTTGCAGTCTTATCTTTTGCCGGGATTGCATAATAAGAATCAAATCCGCGGAAATGATCGATACGGATAATATCATACAGCTCGCTCATCGCTTTGATTCGTTTGGTCCACCATGCATAGTTATCTTTTTTCATTTCATCCCAGCGGAACAGCGGATTGCCCCAGAGCTGTCCATCTGCCGAAAATCCGTCCGGAGGACATCCTGCCACTTCAATCGGATTTAAATCTTCATCCAGATAAAACTGTTTCGGATTTGCCCATACATCCGCACTGTCTCCGGCCACATAGATCGGCACATCTCCGATAATCTCGATTCCGTTTTCATTGGCATATGCCTTTAACTCTCTCCACTGTTTAAAGAACAGATACTGAAGCATCTTATAAAACTCAATATCTTCTGCGTACTTTTTTCTTGCCTCATCCAATGCCGCTGCGTCACGCACACGAAGTTTCTCATCCCACTCGGCCCATGCTTTTCCGTCATTTGCATCTTTTAATGCCATAAACAGCGTATAATCTTCCAGCCAGTCCTTTTCCGCCTCACAAAATGCCGAAAAATCTTCCGGCATATTTTTTACAAAACGGGCATATGCTTTATGCAGCAATGCATAGCGTGATACATACATGGTTCCATAATCAATGTATTCCTCGCTTGTGCCCCAGTCAAATGACTCACATTCCTTTTTCTTTAATAAATTTTCCTTGCAGAGAATGTCCAGATCGATAAAATAAGGATTTCCCGCAAAACTGGAAAACGACTGATACGGTGAATCCCCGTAACTGGTCGGACAGATCGGCAGAATCTGCCAGTAAGTCTGACCTCCTTTTACCAGAAAGTCTACAAATTTTCTGGCTGATTTTCCCATAGTTCCAATGCCATACGGTGATGGCAGAGAAGATATCGGCATAAGTACGCCACTTGTTCTCATAAGTGATTCCTCCTAAGATCCAATCTATAATCTATAATTATATCATACCACCTTTTTGTCCCCTTGTAAAAAACATTTTTCAATGCTAGTATGAAGAAAAGGGATTATGAGGTGAAGAATTATGAACGATGTCATAAAACATAAAATCAAACACAATGCACACCGTACACTGGTGTCGATCAAATGGGTAATTTTTGCAATTCTTGTCGGCGGTATCGTCGGACTGTGTGGCACCGCATTTTATTTTTGTCTGACATTTGTCACCGTGCTGCGCGGGCAGGACCCCTGGCTGTTGTATCTGCTCCCTGTCGGGGGACTGATCATTGTCGGTGCTTATCACCTGCTGCACGATGAAAAAGATACCGGAACCAATCTGGTCATCTCTGCCATCCACTCGGATGACGAGCTGCCCCTGCGCATGGCTCCTTTGATCTTTATTTCCACACTGATCACGCACCTGTTCGGCGGATCTGCCGGCCGTGAAGGTGCCGCCCTGCAGATGGGCGGAAGTATCGGAAACGCAATCGGAAAATTCTTCCGTTTTGACGATAAAGATAAACATGTCATGATCATGTGCGGCATGAGTGCTGCGTTTTCCGCTCTCTTTGGTACCCCGATGGCTGCTGCCATCCTTCCAATGGAAATTGTAAGTGTCGGCGTCATGTACTATACCGCCCTTGTTCCATGTGTGATCAGTTCTCTTGTCGCACACGGAGTTGCTTACCTGTTTGGTGTTTCCAACCAATGGTTTTCCATCGAGCACATCCCGGACTTTGGCATTCTTCCTGCCGTGCAGATTTCCATCCTTGCCGTGCTCTGCGCACTGGTAAGTATTGTTTTTTGTATTCTTCTGCACAAAAGTGAAGAAATTTACCGCAAACTGTTCCAGAATCCCTACATCCGCATCTTTGCCGGTGGATGTATGGTTGTCATTCTGACGATGCTTGTCGGCAACCAGAATTACAACGGTACCGGTATCGGCATCATCCAGATGTGCATTGATGGAACGGTCCGTCCGGAAGCCTTCCTGTTAAAGATGATCTTTACCGCACTGACTCTTGGTGCCGGTTACAAAGGCGGAGAAATTGTTCCTTCCTTTTTCACCGGCGCGGCCTTTGGCTGCCTGTTTGGAACGCTGACCGGCATATCCCCGACACTTTGTACGGCTGTCGGCATGACTGCCGTATTCTGTGGTGTCACAAACTGTCCGATCACTTCGCTGTTAATCAGTTTTGAATTGTTCGGTTATGACGGCATGCCGTATTTTCTTCTGGCTGTCGCTTTCAGCTATATGCTCTCTGGATACTTTGGTCTGTACCGGAGCCAGAAGATTGTGTACTCCAAATACAAAACCAGTTACATCAACAAGACAACTCATTAATCCCAAGAACCACACAGCCAGTCGCCGGCAATTCCATGTTCGAATGAACCGAACCGATTGGCTGGGTTCCTGCATGCAGGTCATCAATATATAACGTCCATGTCCTGTCATCCGGCAGCAGGAGTGTTTCTTTTCTGCCGGATGCATTGTATGCCACCAGAAGTGTCTCTTCCGGCTGGCGGATTGTAAACGCGATGGTCTGTTCGGATGTCATTTCCATAAACAGAATATTCTGGCGGATCTCCTCTGCGTCTGTCATACGCAATCCTTTATGTACTTTCCGGAAAGCAATCAGTCCCCTGTAATACTGCTGCAATCCTTTTTGTCCATCGCTCCAGTCATAGCGCAGTACATTTGTTTCATACGGCAGATTATAACTATTCTCGGATACCTCACCATTTTTTCCGGCTGGTTTGGTTCGTGCAAACTCTTCTCCCCCCAGGAAAAACGGAACTCCCTGTGCGGTAAATACCATCGCAGCCGCCAGACGGTTCATTGCAAGGCGTACGCCTGCATCACAATCCGGTCTGGAAATCTGCAGTTTATCCCACAAGGTCAGATTGTCGTGACAGGAAACATAATTGATCACTTTCTCCGGTGTATCCGTCCATGTGCCGCCGGCTGCATAGGTATAAGCTGCATAATCTACCTGTGGATGCCACACACCTCCTGCTGCACAGTAACGCACCGCAACTTTCATTTTTTTCTTTCCGCTGACATAGCCGCAGTCTTTGTTATAAAACACATGTCCGCGCACCATGTCCCGGATATCATCCGAAAACATTCCGATGCCGTCCAGCATACGCGCGTTTCTCTTCATGGCACGCCTAAATTCCGGCATGGTTGAAGTACCGCCTGTCCAGCCCTCTCCATACAGAATGATATATGGATTGATTTCTTTTAACCTGTGGCTGATCTCATTCATGGTATCAATATCAAGAACACCCATCAGATCAAACCGGAACCCATCCACATGATATTCCCTTGCCCAGTAACAGACAGATTCTACGATGTATTTGCGCATCATCGGCTGCTCCGAAGCAATTTCATTGCCACAGGCAGATGCATTGGAATATCTGGTTCCGTTCATCCGGTAATAATAATCCGGCTCACATTTCTGCAGACAGCTGTCCAGATCATAGGTGTGATTGTACACCACATCCATGATCACTCCGATGCCCTCCCTGTGAAAAGCCGCAATCATTTCTTTCATTTCCCGGATACGCACCTCCCCATGGAACGGATCTGTTGAAAAAGATCCCTCCGGTACGTTATAATTCAGCGGATCGTATCCCCAGTTATACTCCCGCTTCTTTGGTGCCGCCTCATCAATACTTGCAAAATCATACATTGGCATGATCTGCACATGCGTAATACCGAGCGATTTCAGATAATCCAGCCCGGTAGCTTCTCCCTCTTTGTTTTTGGTTCCCTTTTCTGCCAGTCCCAGATACTTTCCCGGATATTTTACCCCGGAAGAGCCATCCGCGGTACTGTCCAGAACAGAAATCTCACAGATCACCAGATCCGTACGGTTTGAAAAAACCGGTCCATGATCCTCCTTAAAATTCTCCGGATCGGTTTCTTTTAGGTCCAGCACCATACTCCGCTGCCCGTTCACACCGACAGCTACCGAATATGGATCCTGTGACTCCACGGTCTTGCCGCTTCTCTCCAGACGGTATGTATAATAAACATGCCGCAAGTCTCCGTCTACCCGAATCGTCCAGGTTCCCTGTACATCCCGTTTCATCGGAAGTGTATCCGACAGGCAGTCCCCGTCTCCTTCCCGATACAGACACAGTGTTACTGCATCCGCAGTCGGAGCCCAGAGCCGGAACGCTGTATATTTCTTTGTGTACACAGCACCCAGATCATTTCCATCATATGGAATCCTTTGCTGCATTCCCTCTCTCCTCCCTGAAATATATTATTTTCGCATTTTTTCGTAATTCATTATATTTTAATTTTATGTATCTGTAAATTGGAAAAATCACTAAGTTTTTTTCAATATTTTGTGAAATAAGACGAAGAAAAGAGGCATTCCATGTTTTATGCCATGAAATGCCTCTTTTTTGTTTTCCGTATCAGGCAAACCCTTATGCGTTTGTTGCCTGTACCATTGCCTCAAGGGTTCTGACTGCTGCTCCCGAATCGATCGTCTTTGCCGCAAGTGCAATGCCATCTGCAATACTGTCTGCCTTTTTCCCAATATACAAAGCGGCTCCTGCATTCAAAAGCACAATCTCCCTCTTTGGTCCCTGTTCCTTTCCGGAAAGAATATCTCTGGTGATCTGTGCGTTTACGGCTCCATCCCCACCCTGCAGTTTTGCGATTTCACACCGCTTTAATCCAAACTGCTCCGGTGTGATTGTATAGGTGGTTACTTTTCCATCCTTAATTTCAGATACCGTGGTCTCACCGGTCAGTGTGATCTCATCCATGTTATCCTCTCCGCTGACAACCATTCCCCGTTCTACCCCGAGGTTCATCATGGTTCCTGCAATCACTTCCGTAAGTGCCGGGGAATACACCCCTACAAGCATTGCCCTGGCACGGGATGGATTAGAAAGTGGTCCTAAAATATTAAACACGGTGCGGATGCCCAGCTGTTTTCGGACCGGTCCCACATACTTCATGGCAGGATTAAAATGCGGTGCAAACATAAATCCGATCCCGACCGTCTCCACACACTTTTCTACCACAGCCGGATCTGCGGAAATATTTACGCCAAGTGCTTCTAACACATCTCCGGCACCACTTTTAGAAGAAATGGAACGATTGCCATGTTTTGCCACCGGAAGCCCGGCTGCTGCCACAACGAACGCTGATGTTGTGGAAATATTAAACGAATAGGTACAGTCTCCGCCGGTACCGACAAAATCCACATAATCTGCCACTTTCGGACTGATCGTATTTGCCTTGTTGCGCAATACGGCTGCCAGTCCCGTAATCTCATCCAGCGTTTCCCCTTTCATGCGGAGTGCTGTCAGAAAACATGCAATCTGTGCCTCTGTTGCCTGTCCGGTCAGAATCAGCTCCTGTGCTTTCATCGCTTCCTCTTTTGTCAGATCTTTTCCCTCTACCAGTTTGGCCAGAATCTCTTTCATCTATGATATCCTCCTGTTTTATTCGCTTTTCCGTTACATTTCATTTAACTCTTTTTTGAATGTGCTGCAATAGTCTGCTGCAGCCTGCGGATCAAAACCGTGTTCCCGCATCAGTGTGATAAAATGAGAGCCTACAATGGCTCCGTCAATAATCTCTTTCATCGGACGTACATCCTCCGCCGTGCGGATACCAAATCCCATCATAACCGGAATTTTTGCCTCTTTCTTTACCGCTGTCAGATATTCTAAAATCTGACGGTGGAAGGTTGCTTCCTGTCCGGTAACTCCCATGGAAGACACACAGTAGACAAATCCCCGTGCATTTTTAAGGATTTTTGGCACACGGTCTTTGGATACCGGGGAAACCAGCTGGATCAGAATGGTTCCATCCTCTTTCTGTAACTGTGTCTGAAGTTCTTCCTGCTCTTCCAGCGGCAGATCCGGAATGATCAGTCCATCCACCCCGCAGGCATTGCACTCTTTTACAAATTTTTCCACTCCATAATGCAGTACCGTGTTGTAATACATCATAAATACAATCGGGATCTGCACACCATCGTCACGCATCTCTTTCATACAGGTAAATGTCTTCTCCAGATTTGCCCCGCCGAGAATTGCCTCATAGGAAGCCGCCTGAATAACCGGACCGTCCGCTACCGGATCGGAAAACGGAATTCCAAGTTCAATAATGTCCGTTCCCGCCGCTTCCTGTGCTTTGATGATCGCCTTTGTCTTATCATAATCCGGCAGACCTGCTGTGATATAAGTAATAAATGCCTTTTCTTTCTTTTCCTGTAACGCCTGAAGCGCTGTCTCAATTCGATTCATCCCTGTTATGCCCTCCTTAATTCAGATATCCTTTTCCGTCAAGATAATCCGCAATGGTGTTTACATCTTTATCTCCACGACCGGACAGACAGATAATCATGCTCTGATCCATGGTCATTTCTTTTGCCTTTTTAAATGCATAGGCAACGGCATGTGCACTCTCAATTGCCGGAATAATTCCCTCTAACTTACACAGTTCCATCAGCGCATCCATTGCCTCCACATCCGTAATTGCCACATATTTTGCACGTCCGGTATCCCGCAGATATGCATGCTCCGGTCCGACTCCCGGATAATCCAGTCCGGCGGAAATGGAGTGTGCCAGCTGGATATTTCCATCGGTATCCTGCAACAGATACGAACGCATGCCATGCAATACTCCAGGCTCTCCCAAAGCCATGGCGCTGGCATGTTTTCCGGTCTCAATCCCAAGACCCGCTGCTTCCACACCGATCAGTTCCACCTCCGGCTCATCAATAAAATCTGCAAACATTCCGATGGAATTGGAACCGCCGCCCACACATGCCATAACCACATCCGGATTCTTTCCTTCTGCTTCCATGTGCTGACGTTTTGCCTCCCGGCTGATCACACTCTGAAACTCTTTCACCATCTTCGGATACGGATACGGTCCTACCGCAGATCCGATAATATAGAACGTATCCTCCGCTGTTTTGGCCCAGGTACGGATGGCTTCGTTTGTCGCGTCTTTTAAGGTATTGCTTCCGGATTCCACGGATACCACTTTTGCACCAAGCATCTCCATACGCATCACATTCAGTTTCTGTCTCTGGATATCTTCTTTTCCCATGTACACCGTACATTCCATATCAAACAGTGCTGCTCCCGTTGCAGTAGCTACACCATGCTGTCCTGCACCGGTCTCCGCGATTACCTTTGTCTTTCCCATACGCTTTGCCAGAAGGATCTGACCGATCACATTGTTGATCTTGTGGGCACCGGTATGGTTTAAATCTTCACGCTTTAAATAAATTTTTGTACCGTATTTTGCAGACAGACGCTCTGCATAGTAAAGCGGTGTCTCTCTGCCGACATACTGTTTCAGATAATAATGATACTGCTTCATAAACTCCGGATCATGAATGGCCTCCTCATATGCCTGATCCAGTTCCTGTAAGGTATTCATCAGCGACTCTGCCACATACTGTCCGCCAAACTGTCCATAATATGCTTTCTTATTCATCTTTTTTTCCTTTCTTCTGCTTCCTCTTTGACACATGTTACAAATTGTTTTATCAATGCTTCTTCTTTTTGATCTTTTTCTTCCACTCCGGAACTTACATCCACGATATCCGGGTCAAACAACCGGATTCCTTCGGCAACATTTCCGGCATGTAACCCCCCTGCCAGGACAAATTTTCTTCCGGCGAAAATTCCCTCCTGCCGGTCCATATGAAGCTGCTTCTGCCAGTCAAAACGCTGTCCGCCGCCATAGCCTGCACCATCTACGACAATCGCTGTGATTTTCTGTTGCAGTTCTTCCGGCAGTTCAAAAAAGTTCTTTGTTTTTGCTTCAAACTCTTCCGGATCTGAGAGGTTTATGGCATACCAGACAGGAAGTTCTGCTGCCGTTATGGCATCCTCTGACAGCTTTCCATGTATCTGGATGATATCAAATTTCATCTGCTGCAGTGTCTTTATCTGTGCCGCATCCGGGGAAACGGTTACGGCAACCTTTTTTATCTGCGGACGGATATTTTTCATAATTTCTTCTGCCTGCTGCCGGCTTAAATTCCGCCTGCTTTTCTCATAAAAAACAAATCCTGCGTAATCGGCCCCTGCATCATTTACATACTGCGCATCTGCAGGCTTTTTCAGTCCACAGATCTTTACTTCTGGTCTCATGCCTGATACAGCTCCTTCCATTTTTGTGCAAGTGCTTTCGGATTTTCCGATTCCATAAACGCACGCCCGATCAAAAAGGCATCCACCCCACAGTCTCGCAGGAACCGCACGTCCTCATCTCCCGTAATCCCACTTTCTGCCACAAATACTTTATCTTCCGGCACATAAGGGCGAAGCCGTCTGGTATGTTCCAAAGAGATCGTAAAATCCTTAAGATTACGGTTATTGACCCCGATGATTCTCGGGTTGATCTTCATCGCCCGTTCCACCTCTGCCTCATCATGTGTCTCAACCAGCACATCAAGTTCAAGTTCTCTTGCCAGCTGATAAAAATCATGCATCTGTGCATCATCGAGAATCGCTGTAATCAGAAGTACCGCATCTGCACCGATCACTTTTGCCTCATAAAACTGATACTCACAGATCATGAAATCTTTCCGCAAAATCGGAAGGCTGGATTTTGCCCGGATTTCTTTTAAATACGCAACATTTCCGTGAAAATGATCTTCCTCTGTCAGACACGAAATGGCATCCACCGATGCATTGTACTCACTGATGCGCTCCATCAGATCAATCTTGCTGGTAATCGTTCCGAGACTCGGGGAAGCTTTCTTAAATTCTCCGATAATCGAAAGTCCCGGTTTCTTTAAATGATTGTAAAAGCAGTTGGCTTCCCTCGTCTTTGTCTCCTCTGCCATACGGCGCATCTGACTTTCTGAAATGCGGGCCATATGTTCTGGAAGCCGTCTTTTTTTGTCTGCTACAATTTCTTCTAAAATCATATCGTATCTCCTAACACTTTTCGGGAACATCGGTCCATATAAAGTTTGCCTTCGGCAAAGGACCGACGCTGCATGTTAGATTTCCAAGGAAATCTAACACATATCATTTACGAAGTTTTCTATGATGCGTTTGCCGTGTTCGGTATAAATGGATTCCGGATGGAACTGTAATCCGACAACCGGATATTCCTTATGACGCATAGCCATGATCTCGCCATCGTCTGTCCGTGCCAGCACCCGCAGACAATCCGGCAGATCCTTTTCCTGCACTGCCAGGGAATGGTATCTTGCCACACGGATCGGAGAATTGATTCCGGTAAATACACTGCTTCCATCATGTTCAATCAGCGACTGCTTTCCATGAAACAATGCCTTGGCATAGGAAACGGTTCCTCCCAGTGCCTCACCGATACACTGATGCCCCAGACAGATGCCAAGGATCGGTTTTTTTCCTGTAAATTCTTTGACAACATCCATGCAGATGCCTGCTTCCTTCGGATTCTTTGGTCCCGGTGAAAGCACGATCCGCTCCGGGTCCATCGCCTTAATTTCTTCAATGGTAATCTTGTCGTTGCGGACAACTTTGATATCGGAGTTAAAAATTCCGATGTACTGATACAGGTTATAAGTAAAAGAATCGTAGTTATCAATCAGCAAAATCATAAATTTTCCTCCTCTATAAGCGTCTTGGCCAGTGCCATTACTTTATTGCAGCACTCCTGGTACTCATTTTCTGGAACGGAATCTGCAACAATTCCCGCTCCCGCCTGCAAATATACACGGTTTTTCTTTTTGATCATTGTCCGGATCGTAATACAGAAATCCATATCACCGGAGAAATCGATATATCCGGTTGCGCCTCCGTAGAGTCCTCTGCGCACACTCTCAAGTTCATCGATAATCTCCATCGCGCGGATCTTCGGTGCTCCGGAAAGCGTTCCTGCCGGAAGGAACGAAGAAACCAGATCCAGCGGATGAAACTCTCCTTTTTTCTTTCCTTCCACCATGGATACGATGTGCATCACATGAGAATAATTCTGTACTTCCATAAACTGTGTCACCTTGACGGTTCCAAATTCCGAGATACGTCCCATGTCATTTCTCGCAAGATCCACCAGCATAACATGTTCGGCGCGTTCCTTTTCATCCCGGAGCAATTCATCCCGAAGCAATGCATCCTCCTCGGCATCCACACCCCTGCGCCGGGTTCCGGCGATCGGACAGGTATACACCCTGCTTCCCTGCTGCTTTACAATCATTTCCGGGGAACTTCCGATCACTTCAAACTCTCCATAATTGAAATAATACAGATACGGGGATGGATTCAGTTCCCGGAGTTCTTTGTACAATTCAAATCCGGTCTGTTTTGTCTCAATCGTCCATCTCTGGGAAAGCACGGTCTGGAAAATATGTCCCTCCCGGATGTACTGTTTGATCTTTTCGACTTTTTTGCAATACTGTTCTAAGGTATCGGACTGGTTGACAATCACACCGTCATGTGTAAAATTTCTGTCCGGTATCTGTCCGGCATTTTTTCTTGCCTCCTCAATCAGTTCTGCTGCTTCTGCTAATGCTTTCTTTTTTCCGTCTTCCGAATCTTCTCCAAGAATCACTGCAGTCAGTGTCTCTGCCACATGATCCACCAGGATAAATTTTGTCATGAGCATCATCTGGATGGTCTCGATTCCAATCTCGTCTGGATTGTTATCCGGCAGTACTTCTGCATAGCGGACAAAATCATATCCCAGATTTCCGACCAGTCCTCCGGAAAAAGACAGCTCTTCGTTTTCTTTTACGATATCAAACTCGCTGTAATATTCTTTCAGACGTTCGAGCGGATTTCCCTTCCGGATTTCTTCCGTCCCGTTGTTTTGCCGGATCACGAGTGCATCCCCGCGGGAAGTAATGATCTCTTCCGGTTCTTTTCCAAAAAACGTATATCTGTCATAATTTTTATCATAACTTTCCAGAAGAAATCCTTTTTTGTTTCCTACCAGACTCTCATACATGCCGATGGCTGTTTCATTTACAATGCTGACTGTCTTTTTGTATACCCGTAATCTCCGCTTCATATTACTGCTCCTTTTTTCCAAATAAAAAACGTCCCTGGTCCGACTGCTGCCGGATCAGGGACGATTATCCTCGTGGTGCCACCCTTCTTCGCTCCGTAACTGAAAAATAACAAAGGCAGCTATCTCCGAACCGGAAATAACTGCCACCAATTACGCAACCTCTTGTGATACAGAAAACAAAATCTTTTTGTCTCGATATCCATGCCCCTGTAACGTGGGGAAACGGCTCAACTACTCGCATTACGCTTTCACCTTGCATCTAACGAATCCATTCCATGACAAACTATCCTGCCGGCTCACACCTGCCGCCGGCTCTCTGAAAGGAATCATCTGCTGTACTTACCTTCGCTCAATGATTTTATTTCTCTTTGATTTATTAACAGTTTAATACACTACAGTGTGTCTGTCAACCAAAATTTTAACTTTCAGGAAAATTTCATTCTAGGATACAATCACCTTGCGGAATTTTATATTTTCTTTTTCACTCTTTTCGTGTAAAATACGTTTTACAGCAATGTTTATTGCATAACAACTTAAGAAAGGACTTTTATAGATATGAAACAAAAAATAGGACTGTTTCTTTGCCTTGCCCTGCTCCTTGCCGGATGCAGCTACCAGACAAAGACCATCCGTTTCGGTGCTGCCGACATCGGTGGGATGTATTATACCGTTGCAAATGCTTATGCCGGTCTGGCATCCAAAGAATCTTCCGACCTGAAATTTGAAGTTAAAAACACCGCCGGATCTGCGGCGAATCTGCGGCTTTTGTCCGGAAATTACATTGATCTTGGAATCGCGCAGGCGGATCTGGTCCGGGCTGCCTACGAGAGAACCGGCAGTTTCTCTGATAACAAACAGCAGGGATACCGCGCCATTGCAGGTCTCTACACCGAAGCCTGTCAGATTGTTGTCCGTGCAGATTCTGATATCCGGACATTAAATGATCTGCAGGGAAAAACCGTCAGCATCGGTGCCAGCGAATCCGGAACCGAACAAAACGCAACAGAGATTTTAAAACTGAGCGGTCTGACTTCGAAACTGGTGCACATGGTGAATCTGGATTATGCAGATGCGGCAGGAAAACTTGCCTCCGGCGAAATTGACGCCTTATTCTGCACCGCCGGCATCCGCACCGCTGTCATCGAAGAACTGGCAAAGGAATGTGATCTGCGGCTCCTTTCCATCGACGATACCTGTCTGGAAAAACTGCTCGCAACCACAAAGGAATACAGCAAATATGTCATTCCTGCAAACACTTACAGTGGACAGGACGAAGACGTGACGACCATCGGGGTCAAAGCCGTACTGCTTGCTTCCGATGATCTGTCCAAAGAAACTGTGGAAAAACTTACAGAAACCCTGTTTTCCCACGCACAGGATCTGGCCTATGCCACATCTTTAGACGCTGCTTTTGACGAGACAGATGCATCCTCCGGTGTAACCATTCCCTTCCATCCGGGTGCTGCTGCTTATTATGCCGGGCAGGGAATCAGCGTAAATACAAAATAACATATGAAAGAAGGACAACTATGGAAATACATTTGAATATGTACCAGACGCTGGCAGTTGCTGTACTGGTACTCTTGTTTGGCAGCTTTTTACGACACCGCATCCGATTTCTGGAAAAATTCTGTATTCCGGCACCTGTCATCGGCGGTCTTTTGTTTGCAATTTTGACCTGTCTTTGTTATGTTACCGGAATTGCGGAATTTTCTTTTGACGATACACTCCGGGAAGTGTGCATGGTATTTTTCTTTACCTCTGTCGGATTCCAGGCAAATCTGAAAGTTTTAAAAAGCGGAGGAAAAGCCATGGCAGTTTTCCTCGGTCTTGTCGTTGCACTGATTATATGTCAGAACCTTCTTGCCGTGGGATTGTCCCATGTCCTGCACTTAAATCCGCTGATTGGTATGTGTACCGGCTCCATTCCAATGGTCGGTGGTCATGGTACAGCCGGAGCATTCGGTCCTGTCTTAGAAGACTTTAATATTCAGGGAGCCACCACGATCTGTACTGCTGCTGCCACCTTTGGTCTGATTACCGGCAGTCTGGTCGGCGGTCCGCTCGGCAAACGCCTGATTGAAAAACATAACCTCCTGGCCACCGCAGTCACGGAAGATGACAGTCTGCTCATCGAGGATGAAAAAAAGCATGAACGTCATACGAATATGTATGCGTCCGCAGTTTTCCAGTTGATCCTTGCGATCGGTCTGGGAACTATTTTTTCTTATTTTCTGACAAAAACCGGACTTACCTTTCCGGTTTACATCGGTGCCATGCTTGCAGCCGCACTGATCCGCAACATTGCCGAATACTCCGGCAAAGCAACGATCCACATGGGTGAAATCAACGACCTTGGAGGTATCAGTCTCTCACTCTTTTTAGGTATGGCGATGATCACTTTAAAGCTCTGGGAACTTGCGTCTCTGGCGCTCCCGCTTGTGATCCTGCTGACGGCACAGGTCGTACTGATCTGTGTATTTACTTACTTCATCGAGTTTAACATTATGGGACGGGATTACGATGCTGCCGTACTGGTTGCCGGTACCTGTGGTTTTGGTATGGGTGCCACACCAAACGCCATGGCAAACATGCAGGCCATCTGTGACCGCTATGTACCTTCCGTAAAAGCGTATCTCCTGATTCCTCTGATCGGAAGTTTATTTGCGGATTTTATCAACAGCCTTGTAATTACCTTTTTTATCAATATTTTGTAATTGGGAGGACGACGAAAATGTTTTGGAAAAAATTAAAGAAAAAGGCAGCTGAAAAACATAATTACGACCTGACCTACGACAATGTAGCGATTCCGGAAGTGCATACCCACGAACCGGAAGATCACGAAGAAACTCCGGGCGAAGATGCCCCGGTGCACTATGATAATGTAGCTATCCCTGAGGTACATATCCGCAGGAAAAAATAAAAAACTCCGCAGAATCAAAGCCCTGAGGTTTCCGGTTCTGCGGAGTTTTTCTTTTCCTGTCATTTATTTTAAATGCAGACGCTCTTCCTTTCCCTGAATCTGCAACGTCACCGGGCGGCCCACACGTACACGTTCTCCCTGTTCTAACGTCCCTATCACTTTGTCTTCTTTCAGCAGTAAAATCTTCTCCGGAGAATCACTGACCATCCGGTATGTCTGTTCAGAAGGGTCATAGGAAATCTGACAATGATTCCACTCGAGTGTTTTGTTTTCTGCTGTATTCTTCTTTTTTGTGGAAGAATCCTCTTTCCGGCCATGTTTCTTTTTTGACTTTCTCCGCCGGTGGAATTTTTTGCGCCGCCAGCGGCGTCCGGACTGCTTCGGATTCTTTTCCCGTTTTTTCTGCTCTTTTTCCTGCTTCTCCGGTGGCAGGTACCCGCCTGTAATCCATCCTGTCAGAATGAGTATCCATGCGACTCCGTGCAGCAGTGTAAAGAAATATACCCCCGCCAACAGGAACGGATGCAGTGCCGGAAACACAGCCAAAACGACCAGCAGTTCTGCCAGCACCAGACTGGTAAACAGCGTAGGCAGGATCATCGTCTTTTTTCCTTCTGCCAGAAACAACATTCCCACCGACAAAAAACAAAGCAGTACCGGGAGCAGTGCTGCAATGGCACAAACTGCCAGAAGCCGCATCTGTCCCACTCCCTGTACATAAGAAAGACTGCTTTTTACCGTACCAACCGTGACCGGAGCTTTTAAAACGAAAGTATCTGCCACTCTGCCTTCTGTCAGATACGTATAACCTGCCCTTCCTCCTGCTTTCACCACATCCAGACCGGACAGCGTCATCTCCTGCCCGCCTGCCGAAAACTTACAAAACGGCAATAGCATGGAAAGTAATGCCAGAAGAAGTGCTATTGCTGCTATATTTTTCAATAAACGTCCATACGTTCTCATGCTCATTTCCTCCCATCGTTTTACATTCTGACAGGCTCATTATAGCACGGAATCTTTTGTCTTCTTATTAAATTTCTTTTAAATTTTTGTGATTCACAATTGCCACCCAGATTCCCGGGGCTTTCAACGGCACCGAAAGGATATAGGCCAGCACAACACGCAGCCCCAGAGAGATCACCGTAAGTACCACTGACATCTGTGCTTTGTTGATTGCCCGGTAATATCCGTACAGCAGAAACAGACACCCGATTCCACAGTAAAACGAGCCCTCGATACGCAGATACTGCACACCACACGCGATGACCGCCGTGTCCTGTGCCTTCACAAAAATCTCCATCAGAGATGCTGCAAACGTGCACACCAGAATGGAAATAATGATACTGAATACAATACTGATCGCAAAGGCTTCCTTCGTTCCCTTTTGGATCCGTCCGTAATCTTTCACCCCATAATTCTGTGCGACAAACGTGGAATACGCATTGCCGAAATCCTGTACCGGAAGATATGCAAATGTGTCAATTTTGACCGCTGCCGCAAATGCCGCCATCGTTGTTGCCCCGAAACTGTTTACAAGCCCCTGCATCATCAGAATTCCAAAATTCATGACCGACTGCTGCATCTCCTCCATGACTTCCTGTGGCACACGTAGAAACCACAGAATAGGATGCATACACACATACACCAGCACGTTAACGAAGACCATCACTGCCATGATCAGCACAAAAGCATGCGCCACAGCTACCCGCAAGCGCATGCTTATCGTTTTTTCCTTTATAAATGGAAAATAAGGCTCCTGCCCCCATGGAAAGTCCCAGAAAAATCGAGGTCAGAAAGGTCATAAGTGTATAGGCAGACCCCACCGCCGCGAGTGCATTCTTTCCAACCACGCGCCCGACAATCAGTGTATCCGCAATATTGTAAAACTGTTGCATCAGATTGCCCGCCATCATCGGCAGTGCAAATAAGATAAGATTTTTTGATATTTTTCCTTTTGTTAAATCATAGTACATTCTTTTATTCCGTGATGATTTCCCCAACACTGCTTTCCATTTCGTCCTTTTCCAGAAGCATCTGCTGCGCCCGCTTATCCTCCGCGATTGCTGTCATGATACGGTTGATATCCTCCGGACAGAACATCGTAATTGCCTGTGACAGGTCACTGAGATTATCCCGGTTGACCATCAGACACCCGCCACCTTTTAAGCTGATGTTCAGACACTTGCTACGGTCGGTGACATCCCCGAGTGTAATCCGATTTCTGTCCGTATCACATACAAACGTAACCCCTTTGTACGTGATTGTACCGTTTTGTGCCAGATGCTGATACGGCGCTTTCTTTTCGGTTCCGTCTATATGCTCCCGAAAACTGCTTCCGCGCGTTTGTCCGTTTTGTGTACCCAGTCCTGCTACTTTTCCGTATAATGTATTGTATCCTGTCTGTAATGCTCCAATTGCCATATTCTTTTTATCCTCCGTAAGTTACATCCTGTTTTTTATACCAGTCCATGGCCCGGTAAAAATCCGATTTTTCATAATCGGGCCACAATTTTTCTTCCACATAAAAGTCTGCGTAAACCGACTGCACCGGCAAAAAACCGGAGAGCCGCCGCATGCCGCCCCAGCGGATCACCATATCAATTCGCGAAATATCCGAAGAATGCAAAAAACCCGCGCTTTTTATGTTGGACAGATCCCATTTCCAACCATAATTTACAAGAAAATTCAGCCGGATACCACCTCCGTTTATCGCAGTTCGATTTGTATACTTCTTTAATTCTTCCGGAAAACATTTTGAATCGGTATTCCCGATCACGAGCAGATCCACCCCCTCTGTGGCAAGATCATGCACCGCCTGCACACACGCCTGCTGAAAGGCCTGCACCTGTTCTTTCGGACGCCTGCAATTGTCAACGGTAAACCCATAATATGTGATTTCCTGAATTCCATACGTTTTTGCCTGCTGTAAAAGAAGCAGCCCCGGTTTTAGTCCGTATGCATAACCGGCTTCTCTGGATAATTTATGCTGCTCTGCCCATCTGCGGTTTCCGTCCGGTATGATTCCGATATGCATTGGTTTTCTGTTTTTCATGCTTTTCACCTCTGGAAAATAATTCCCGAATTTGCATGTATTTATACATTTTCCCAGCTTTTATTTTTGTAATGTATTTATCCAGTTACATACCACAGGCATATATATTTTTCGCCCGAGATATAGCACAAAAAACACCAGTATCACCGTAAGTATTCTCCGAAGCGGCCAGTACCAAGGCTGTTTTCCAAGAAAGCCTTTCAGAATCCAAATTCCCATTTTCGCTTCTTTTTTCTGATTGCATCGCATACAGGCAGTACATAAGTTTTTCATATCATTCGAACCGTGAATTCCAAACAATGCGGCTCTTTTGCGCACGGCCGGATATTTTTCCATACAATGAACCGGGAAAATATGGTCAATGGTTATTTTATCTTTTGGCTTTTTTTTGCCACAGTATGCACATCGATATTTCCCAGTTGCGGAAGGATGACAGGCAAAAAACTGACTGCGGTAACTGTTACTTCGCGTATATTGCGTCGGCACGGCTTCAAAAGTGAGTCCTTTTCTTCTGCTAAAACGCTGCATATGATTTTTTTCCCGCCTGGAACATTCTTTTTTTTCATAATATACTCTGCCATTTGCCCGTTTGATGCAGGTATATTTTTTCCACCATAGCCATATTCGATATTGTTTTACATGCCTCGTTCCATTTTTAATTCTTAGTGTATATGTCTGTACCAATGCTGCAGTTTCCTATCCCTTTATCTGATTTTCAAGCCTCTTAAATACGCTTTTGTTTCCTGTGGAATTCTTCTGCTTTCGATCGCCTTCTGAATGGACTTATTATGTGTCCATGGCTCTAACACCCTATTTTGTATGTAGGGAAGCGTCGCATCATATTGTTTCACCAATGCCATGCTAAAATACCAAGCCACTGCCATATTTACATAATATTCCTCCGATCTTACATTTGCAACCAGTTGCAGCATTTCTGGCTCAAATGCATCATCCAGATAAAATCCCAGAAGCGTTACAATACCAAACCGAATGGTATACACCGCATCACTTTGCAGCCACTTTTGTACTCTTTCATAAACATAAGGCAAATGCTTCTTAAAAATCTTCGGCGAAAGCATATCACAAGTTGCCCAGTTATCTACATACGGCAAAAAACGTTCTAGCTGTTCCATAAAAGCTATTATATCTTTTGGATAAAGTAAGGACAACAAAGCACCATGCAAATTATTTTCTTCATAATAGATATGTGGAAGGCTTTCTAAAAATATATTTGCTTCCGGCAGCTTTGCCACTTCTTTTGCATACTTCCGTAATACCGGAGTCCGGACGCCAATGATGTTATCGATCGGAATATCAGGAATCAGTTTGGCATGAAATCTACGATAGTTTTCATCCTTTAATGCAAATAAACCATCTGTAATTGTTTTTTCACTCATATCTCAATGCCTCCAGTCATGTTCCCTGTTTCTTTTATACACGATTTCACCGATGATGTCTATATCCAAACAGCCAATCGATCACATGTATGTGTTATGCCCCTGTTCCAAAACGTGCTCCCTTCCATCCTTTCTCCCCTAATATAGTTCATATACTTTCTTTTTGAAAATAAACAATACAGCGACAAACGTTTCGCTTGCAACAAAACGGATCTGCAGAAATGTATCCTGACCACTTGCATCCCTGCTGATCATAACCTGTCGAAATACAATGGCAATGAGAGAAGTAACGACTGTTGCAGGAACCGATTTCCAGATCATACCAACGATGAACGGCCATATGGATAATACCATGCATCCAATCACAGCAGTTATTAGCAAACATATCTGCAAAGTCATTCGCATTGATGTCCCAATGATCCTGAAACCATTTCACCGCTTCCCATTTATATTTTTCCCCCTGCCATCTTTCATCAAAAGTCTTCTTATATTCCACAAGCGCATTTTGCAATTTCTCCAGAAAAAGACTTTTTTTTGCAGAAAATAAATAAAATTTCAAATTAAAGAGCTTGCAATAGTTTTTATTCAGAAGTTTTCCTTTTTAAAGTTGGTGCCAATAAAACACTTTGTAGTTCAAAATTTGGCGTTACATCATATGTAACATCTGAAATTATCCCATTATAACTGTTGTTTTCTAAAATAGCGCTTACACTCTTCTCTTTTGAACTTCCAACGCTCTCTTTTTCAACATCCGGCTCTAAAGTAGCAACAACATCTCCATTTTCATCAAAAATTAACGTACACTTTTTTACTGGAGGATTCAGGGTTTGCATTGTCGTTTGAAATTCAGAACTGGAATAATCAGCCAGCATAGCATACACTTTTTTTTTTAATGCACTATCTGTATTTATTCTATATAATACATCTCCAGGAATAAAACACTCAAATCTACTATTTGAAACTCCTACCTTTATCCCAAATTTATCATAAATTTCATTTACTATATTATTAACTTCCGTTGTTCCTAATTGATCACTAAACTTAGCATTCTCTTTAACTTGTTTTTCTGTACCATTAACATAATTCATAGATACATTGGATAATGCCAATAAAGTTTCTCCTATCACAATACTCATAATTCACCTCCATTTTTGTATTATCTCTCTTTATCCTTCTAAAATAAAATTCACAATATCATCAACTTTTTTGAATTGATATTTATTTATAACATCAGATGAGATTTCTTTATGATATTGATTACTAACCTCATCCAATAAATATACCAAGTACATCCTCCTGAAAGACATTTTCCTTAAATTCAAGCCATTCTATATCGTATGAGCATAACTCTTTTATGATTCTTACTGATCTATCCATTTTTCATCAACCTTTCAGATTTATTGCCCACCCATATTATAACACAGGTGGGTAATAAATTTATCTTTATTTTGCACTAATTCCACTGTCCGCATCCTTTCATTGATTATTTGGGTTAAATGTACTGTTTTTGATCAATTTATTTACTAATTCATTCCCTAAAACTGGTCAGATGACCACTTTCTAGGAACAAAAAATGGACGAAGCAAACTTTTTTACATTTACCTCGTCCGTTAATGGGTTACAATATTAACTTTTCTTACCTTAGCCCTTTACCAGCACATTATTTCCATCCTGCATATTATCTGATGCATAATGTACTTTGTTCTCCGTAATCAATTCTTCGATGCACTTTCTAAAAGTCTTTGAAGCATTACCTGAATATCCCAGTCTTTTATATAACTCATTTGCAGAAATGCTTTCTTGTTCCAGTTCATTTAATATAAGAGTTTTTATCTGGTCTTTCGTTCTTCGCTTTGGAACAGCAACAATATCTTTCGGTTCGGTTTTGCTACTGACAGCTTCCTTTTTCAAAAATGCCTCATGAATCGGAATAATCACTGAAAAGAAAGAACGTTCTTCATCCGTGAGAAGTAATGGCAGTGGTGATCCGTTTTCCTTTATTGATTTAATTGCTGTTGGAATACCGGTATTTCTACCTTCCACAAGATGCAGTTCCTTTAAGAAATCACCTATTCGTCTATTCCGATACCTTCTTGTTCTCATCTGATATTTACTAATATCCTCATCAGAAATCGACCTGTCTGGTCCCGGAGAACTTGTTATTTCAATTTTATCAGCCTCTATGCGTACTGTGACAGGCTCATGTATCTGGTACGATTTGTGATAAATTGCATTAGAAAGAAACTCTTCGATTGCTTCATAGCTATAATTTTTTACTCTTACAGCCTCTGCTTGTCCGCTAATCTTAAATACCTTTTCAGCAATCACATTGTTTTTTATATAATTCAGAGCGTTTCGTAACTGATCGTCTATCGGTCCTGTAAAGATACGTTCCTCCATTCCTTGCCCTGTTGGATCCGGAATATTAACCACCTCTATCTGACTATACGGGAAAAACGACTCTGGATGATCATTGAAAAATAAAATTCCCACATTCAGCGGCTTGTAATACTCCGACGGTCCGTCTGCTATCCTTAAATTTCTTGCCAACTGCTCTGTATCCATAGTGTCAATATCATTCAACAAGCTACTATCCACATTTTGCAGATAATTCTTTATAATTGGATATTTTAAGTCCTTCATCTCTGCTTTAGGATTTATCCTATCATCAAACGGAATATTGTGAGATAGTGACATTAACTCTTTTACATCTGTATCAGTCGCCTCTATTGTACTGGATAACTTCCGGATATAGTATATCTTTTCGCTGTTCTTTGTATCTGGTGCCTTAGGACATGCGTACGGTCTTTCGTATCCACCAGGACACCATACCAAAAGAAGTAATTTCCCATCAAAATAAACAGGCTCACTCTGAGGAATGTACACAGGTTTAAGATATTTACAGTATCTAAGCAGATCTTTTTGAATCCTATCTACTGCATCTGGAGCAATACCTGTTACTGGACGAACAAGTTTTCCATCCTTTTCTTTCGCTCCTATAACAATGTATCCACCGCCCCAGTTATCAATATCATTAGCAAATGCACTGATTGTCTTTAAAGTAGTATCTGGGTTCCAGCCTTCCTTAAACTCTATTCTCGCCCATTCCACGACATTTTCCGTTAAAAGTTTTTCAATAGTAATTGGAATTGCCATATTTTTTCTCCAATGCTTCTTACGATTTGCTTACGACTAAGCTTACGACTTAATTATAAAGTCGTAAGCAAGTCGCGTCAATTATATTGTTCCACTTTTTTAGAAAACATCATCCTCACTCGCAAAATTGTTTATCTTGCTTCTGTTTTCTGTCTTTCAATAACCTTCTTAACAAACCATTGTACCGCAATCCTGGCTGCGTCCGCTCCATCCCTGATACCAACACTTGCTCTCGCATACCCTAAGATTTCTCCTGACCTGCTATAGCCGCGTCCTCTAAGCTTAGCTTCGTGCCAGATCTGTCTTATTCCGTTTTCGTCAAGTGCTTTTAAATCTGCCGGAAATGGTGCAGATTTCAACAATTCCAAACTGAATGCACCATCTACCTTACCAAGCGCATCCTTATATTCTGGGAAATAAATCTTCATTTCCCTGTGCATACGGTTAATTGCCCGGATTCTGTCCTCATTCAGCTGATCTCTGAACATAGATAACCTGCGAAGCTCCGCATAAAGCTTCTCCGGAAGGTACGGCATCATGGATAATCTTCTCCATCTGTGTTGCTAACGTGACAGGAAGATCATCCGTTTCTGCCCACCCTAATGATGTTGTTAAATCCCCCTGTGGATCAGCGTCCACCAGAAGAACCCTTTTCCCTTGATTTGCAAGTCCTATCCCTAAATTGACCGTAGTGGTAGTCTTGCCTGTTCCTCCTTTCTGATTGGCAATAGCAATCACTTTACATTTTGACATCTCGGTCTACCTCCTCTCTTGAAAAATTTATAGCCACTCCTTTGTGTGGAATGGCTATGTACTAAAAATGGGCATGAAAAAAGCCGAATGATTCTCTTCTTTTTCTCAAACTCGTATGTTTCTTTTTAATTCACTTATATCCCCGTAATTATCAATAATTACCAGTCCATTTCTTTAGCTATTCTAGTTCTCTCATCTTCCACCATTGGAACTAATTCTTCCAATGCATCATGTAATTCCCTGTGATTATCTTTCGAATCATATGTGATTATTTCTAAATTTCGATTTTCCTTTACTATTCTTTTATACTCAGTATTAATTCCATCTTTAGAAGTAATAAAATAATGGCAGGGACTACCCGGAAATACAAATGAATAATTTTCTAAGACTAATTGTATATCCGGATCAGAAAAACCGCAACCTATAAATATAAACGTATGCGTAAGAGAAAGAGCCTCCAACAGTCTATAAAAAGCTGCATTTTGATATCTAGCATTTGTATACTGACTTCTCGTAAAAATCATTTTTGAACTTTCATCAAGAGTTCCATGAATTTTTAAAATAATCCGTTCTTCTGATTTTATCTTATTAACCAAATCTGAATCATAATATTTCTTCACTAAAATTGTTCCTGCTGTTTCTGCCTGCGCATATACTTCATATATTTTATCTACATTCGGTGTAATCACAATTTTTGAATCTAATTTCAGAATATTTTCATGTATTCTATGACTTTTGTATTTAGGTGTCAGAAATTCTTCTCTTGCAATGCGTTCGAACCTTTCATTTCCTATTTGATTTACTAGTACTTCACATGCTGTTAAATAATCTTTTTCATTTAACAACTTTCTTACATATTCAACGATATTTTCATCTGTGACTTCACTTATGCCCTTATTCAAAAACTGTTCCCACGTAGGAGGGCGTTTATCGCCTTTTTCGCTTATAGCATTTGCTGATACCCCCGCACCTAAAAATAAAACTACTTTCCGCTTCGCAATCTTCTCTATAATATCTACTGGCCATTTCATTACATTTTCTCCAAATTAATCATCATCTGATTTGTAATCTTATCCATTACTACTTTAAAATCTTTCACTTTTGCAAAATGAGCACCTACAATACCATCTGTACTAGTTAATTCGAACGCTGGTCTATGCGCTGACTGAGACAGTGGGATAATACTATTAAAATTCGGTATAGTTCCTAATTCATAATTGATCTCATTACCTTTATTTTTTTCATTAACTATATCTATAAGTTCTCTTTTTATGGTCATAGGAACTTCTGATAAAATTCTTTCATAAGCCTGTACAGGTCTTCTAATTCCGTCCACTGTTTTACTGGTATATTGCTGTGTAACATAACCCAAAAATTGTATATATGAAATTGGTTCAAAAATATTTTTTAGTTCTGTATCAGTACACCTATTAAATCCTTCTTTAAACGTATCTCTCCAATTTTTTATTGTTTTTCCTATATTTTCAATAGCCAAAATACTAAAAATATCAGAAGACATAGGGGTCACAAAATAATCACACGATAATAAGATAGATCTATTTATTGCCCCTAATGATGGTCCCATATCAAAAAACACATAATCATAGTCATCAAATTGTTTTATTAAATTATTAAATGTCAATGTTGTTCTAATTCCACGTTCTCCCCCTGATAACGCTGCGCTCCAATCAGATGCCAAAGTATCTTCAAAAAGTGCAAGTTTCGGATCTCCTGCCAAAAAATCAAAACCGAACTTCTCTAAATTATATACTTCAACGTTTTTAACATACCCTATTCCTTGATTTACCGGTTTTATCACGTCATAAATTGTAAATCCCTTTTTGTCATAATACACTTTTGAGAACAAATCATCCGTAAAACAATAAATAGTAGAATTGCATTGTGGATCAGCATCAATTAACATCACTTTTTTTCCTGTTCTAGCAATATATGCACTCAAATTACAAGTTAACGTGGTTTTCCCTACTCCTCCTTTATTATTAAACATTGCTATCGCTTTCATTTTTTCTCCTCCTAATATATAAGTGTAGGGTTTAGATACCCCAACAGCCAGTTGGGTTCTATCCCTCTTATTGCTAAAGCTGTACAATGATGAGGTATCGGTCTGACAGTATTCTCCTTGGACTCAATAGACGTCCGTATGAAAGCCAGTCAGCCAGCCTATCATTTGCAGCCGTTCGATTTATGCAGGTTGGACTGCCCTGTGCACGTCCGTTTGATACCCCAGGAGATTGAATAAGCAATGAGAAATAGCTGGACACCATACAAATTCACTTTCGGAGGTACGAGAATGTACAACGCAGTAGGTATTGATGTATCAAAAGGCAAGAGCACCGTCGCCGTCCTGCAACCAGCAGGTGTTATTATTCGTAAGCCTTTTAATGTTAATCACACATCCAGTGAACTGGATGAGCTTGCCAAATATATTGGCAGTCTGGAAGGTGAAACCCGTGTTGTTTTGGAATGCACCGGGCGTTACCATGAACCAGTGGTAAAAACTCTTTCTGAAGCCGGTTTGTTTGTCAGTGCTGTCAATCCACATCTGATCAAGAACTTTGGCAACAACTCCATCCGCAAAGTCAAATCCGACCCTGCTGATGCGAAGAAGATTGCACGCTATACTCTTGACAACTGGATAGAACTGCGACAGTATTCAAGTATGGATAATACACGTACTCAATTAAAAACTTTAAACTCACAATTCAGCTTCTTCATGAAGCAAAAGGTTGCCGCTAAGGCTAACCTGATTGCACTATTGGATAATACCTATCCTGGTGTCAATAAACTCTTTGACAGCCCTGTCCGAGATGATGGCAGTGAAAAATGGGTGGATTATGCTTACTCATTCTGGCATGTGGATTGTGTCCGCAAAATTGGATTAAAAACATTCACGGAACGCTATCAAGCATTCTGTAAAAAGCATCACTATAATTTCCAACCAGCAAAACCAGCGGAACTATTTCTTGCATCCAAAGACCTTATTGCTGTCTTTCCAAAAGAAGCGTCTTATAAACTGCTTATTCAGCAAAGCATTCAGCAGCTTAATCTTGCTTCTTCCCATGTAGAAGAACTACGTTCAAAGATGAATGAACTTGCTTCTACTCTGCCCGAATACACAACGGTAATGGGCATGTATGGCGTGGGAAAAACTTTTGGTCCCCAGCTTATAGCAGAAATAGGTGATATTTCCAATTTCTCACATCGTGAAGCATTGACTGCTTTTGCCGGAGTAGACCCAGGTGTGGATCAGTCAGGCACCCACAATTCAAAGAGTAATAAAGCATCTAAATGCGGTTCCAACCGTCTAAGAAAGACTTTGTTTCAAATCATGTCTACACTGCTTCAAACAGCTCCTGAAGATGATAAGGTATATCAATTTCTTGTCAAGAAGCGTGCAGAAGGAAAGCCTTACTATGTTTACATGACTGCTGGGGCTAATAAGTTCCTGCGTATCTATTACGGCAAGGTCAAGGAATGCATCCGTAATTTAGAGCAATAACCAAGTCTAAACTCATTTTTCTTCAAACCGGCAAATATGGCGGTTCAAAACTTGTGCCCAAAATCACAATCATAAAAATAATTCATTTTACTATTGACTTTTTATTAGCAGGCTTTCATTTTTTGCAGATCATCAGCATCCACCGATGATCAAAATATAACTGTCCATCCTTGATATAAGGTTCAAATCCCGTCTTATCACTACCATTTACGTCCGATTGCATCAGTTTCCTGATCCTATCGCGTACAGGCTCTGAAACCTTTGTGACATCCATCCATGCTTCCAGAGATACCGGAACTGCTATCGTTTCACAAAAATCAACTGATATGGATTCCGTCTTTGCCATTTCAATAAACTCATTTTCAGACAGACAGCGAACATGGGAGGGATCGCGATCCCGTTCTATTGCATCCGCAACGTTTCTAAGATTTTCATCTCTGGCTTTCATGTCGATGATGACCAGCTTTCCACCCGGCCTCAGCACCCTCACCATCTCACGATATACCGTCTCTGGTTTTTCAAAATGGTGGAATGCAAGTCTGGACATCACGACATCGAAAGAGGAATCCTCAAAGGGCACCTGTTCCGCTGTTCCCAGTACAAATGAGACATTACTTATTCCGGCATTTTTAGTTTCTTGTTTTCCAACCTCAAGCATGGCCTCTGTAACATCGAATTCCG
>OLGZ01000331.1_pt1 | contig 40613 bp, 34 predicted proteins | sample 1605981 | NCBI WGS metagenome assembly OLGZ01 (sample SAMN03283291) | human gut metagenome | biome: human-associated habitat; material: feces | host: Homo sapiens | place: Peru | collected 2012 | reverse complement strand
TATTATGGGATAATTTTTAAGGCAACACAATCCGTTGAATTATTTTGCACTTACTGAGCGGCAGCGAGTTTTCCAAACCTTTCTTTGTATTTAGTAATCTTAAGTTTTTCCTAGAATTATCAGTACACGTAACCCTGAGCCAGATTCGATGCGTTATCCTTCGAAGGGGTTACACCTTATCACATTTCAGAATTTTCGTCCGTGTACTAGAAATCAATTTACATAAGTTTTCTAAAGAGCGCCTTCAGATCCTCTACACTTGCATCTTTCGGGTTACCCGGTGCACAGGCATCAGCGTGAGCAGACTCAGCGAGGAACTGCAGGTCTTCTTCTTTCAGAGCTTCCAGTTTTGTCGGGATTCCAACATCAACAGAAAGTTTCTGAACAGCGTCAACAGCAGCTTTTCTGTATTCTTCTACAGACATGTCGTCAACACCCTTAACACCCATTGCTCTTGCAATTTCACGGTATTTCTCACCTGTGCAGTCAGCGTTGTATTCCATAACGATTGGAAGCATCATAGCACATGCAACACCATGTGGAGTATCATATACAGCACCAAGTGTATGAGCCATAGAGTGAGCGATTCCAAGACCTACGTTAGAGAATCCCATTCCTGCGATATACTGTCCAAGAGCCATTCCTTCACGGCCTTCTTTTTCATTTGCAACAGCGCTTCTTAAAGATTTTCCAATGATCTCAATTGCTTTGATGTGGAACATATCTGTCATTTCCCATGCAGCTTTTGTTGTATATCCTTCGATTGCATGAGTCAGTGCATCCATACCTGTGGAAGCTGTAAGTCCCTTTGGCATAGAGGACATCATATCCGGGTCAACAACTGCGATAACCGGCATGTCGTGTGGGTCAACGCAAACGAATTTTCTCTTTCTCTCAACGTCTGTGATAACGTAGTTGATTGTAACCTCAGCAGCTGTTCCGGCTGTTGTAGGAACTGCGATGATCGGTACGCAAGGTTTTGTTGTCGGTGCAACACCTTCAAGGCTTCTTACATCTTCAAACTCCGGGTTTGCGATGATGATACCGATTGCTTTGGAAGTATCCATGGAAGAACCGCCACCGATTGCAACGATGTAATCAGCTTCAGCTTTCTTGAATGCTTCTACTCCGTGCTGTACATTTTCGATTGTCGGGTTTGCTTTGATGTCGGAATAAATCTCGTAAGCAAGTCCATTTTCATCAAGAATATCTGTTACTTTCTTTGTAACTCCGAATTTGATCAGGTCCGGGTCAGAACATACAAAAGCTTTTTTGAATGCTCTTGCCTTTGCTTCTGTAGCAATCTCTTTGATTGCGCCTGCGCCATGATAAGATGTTTCGTTTAACATAATTCTGTTTGCCATGATTTTCAATCTCCTTTTTAAAAACAGATTTTTGGGAAGAATTAAATGTCACTGTTCACTTAAATTCATTCCTGATTCTTTATGTCTTTATTTTAACAATCAGAAACAGAAAAGAAAAGTTACAAATAGTTAAAAATGTAACATTTTAAGCATTTCTTTGTGAAAAAGTCTTGAAATTCATAAAGAGTCTATAAAATTATTGTGAAACAAGTACAGAAAATGGGCTGGAATACTAGACGAAATGACGAGAAAGTTGTAGAATCTAAATATCATATGTGTGATGCCTCTCATCTCTACAGGTGACGGGAGGCAGAACAATTACGGAAGGAGAACAGGCATTATGGAAAAATTAACAGACAACTTAAAGAAGGTAATACTGGCTGGAATCGGAGCGGTTGCAACAACTGCAGAGAAGTCAAAGGACGTTCTTGATGATATGGTAAAAAAAGGTGAACTTACAGTGGAGCAGGGCAAGGTTCTGAATGAGGAACTCAAGCATAATCTGAAGCAGACTGTAAAGAACAATGTGAATGTGAAAGTCAAAGTTACTACACCGGAAGAATTAAGCGAACTTCTCGACAAGATGACACCGGAACAGTTAGAAGCACTGAAGGCTCAGATCAAGGAGAAAGAGTCAACCGTAGATTCCGAAGCAGAAGAGGTAGATGCGGACGATACAGCGGAAGATGTTGAAAATGTAGAAGATGCAGATCCTGTTGAGGAAGAGACGAAAGAAGAGTAAAAATATCAGAGAAGCTGCCGAAAAGCGGCTTCTCTGCTTTCTTAAGAAAGAAAAAAGTGACCATTGTTTTCGGTTATCTGCAAGGAATACAGGAAAGAAGAGGAACGCGTCACTGAGACAGCAGGAGAATACAGATATGAGTGAGAAAGAAAAGGGAAGGAATAACTCAAGATTTCGAGAGATCGTTTCCGTACTTCGAAAACATAATATCACACATGGACTTAGTCCGAAGAAACTTCGACTGATCATGGAGGATCTTGGTCCGACTTTTGTGAAGATCGGTCAGATCATGGCACTTCATTCGGATATTCTTCCGAAGGCATATTGTGATGAATTGATGGAATTATGTACGGACGCAAGGCCGATGCCTTTTGAAGAGGCAGTGTCTGTGATCGACGAGTCTTACGGGCGTTCCTGGAAGAAGGTCTTTGCATCGATCGAAGAGACACCAATCGGTTCCGCATCGATCGCGCAGGTACATAGAGCAGTCTTAAAGTCAGGCGAAGAAGTCGTTGTTAAGATCCAGAGAAAAGGCATTTATGAAATGATGGCGCGGGATATTGAGTTTATCCGTAAGGCGATCAAGCTGATGCCACCGATCAGTCTGAAAGGAATGGCTGATTTTGATCTTGTGCTTGATGAACTCTGGTCTGTGACAAGAGATGAGATGAATTTCCTGACTGAGGCATCGAATATCGAAGAATTTGCCAGAAGAAACAAGGAGGTCAATTTCGTTCAGACACCGGTTCTTTATCAGCAGTATACAACGGTACATGTGCTGGTGATGGAATACATTGACGGCTGTGGAATTGATGAGAAGGACAAGCTACTCGAAGAAGGATATGATCTGAAAGAAATCGGAAGCAAACTTGTAGACAACTATATTAAGCAGGTAATGAATGATGGTTTCTTCCACGCAGATCCACATTCCGGAAATGTCAAGATCCGCGATGGAAAGATTGTCTGGATTGACATGGGAATGATGGGACGACTGACAGAGCATGACCGTGAGATGATCACACTTGCGATCGAAGGCGTTGCGCTGAATGATGTCGGTCTGATCCTGAAGGCAGTCCTCGGTTTGGGCGAATTCAAAGAACGGCCGGATCAGAGAAAACTTTACGAAGACATTGAAGGATTGCTTTTGAAATACGGAAGCACAGATATGGGTAAGATCAATGTAGCAGAAGTCATGACGGATCTGATGGAAGTCATGAAAGAGAACAAGATCATGATGCCACATGGTCTGACCATGCTCGCCAGAGGTCTTACACATATGGAGGGCGTACTTGCCGATATCGCACCGGATATCAATATGGTGGAGATCGCCAAAGCGAGGATTGCGGCAGATTTTCTTCACAATTTTAATTTCAAGAAGGAATTGAAGAGTACCGGAAGAAGCCTTTTGAAATCCGTACGGAAGATGATTGACATTCCATCCATGACAACGGACTTGATGGATGAGTTCATGAAAGGCCAGTCAAAAGTAAACCTTGATCTGCGTGTGTCAAAGGATCTGGCATTTCTTTTAAGAAGACTGGTAAGAAACATTGTTATGGGCTTATGGGTCATGGCACTTCTGATCAGTTCAAGTATTATCTGCACAACGGATATGACACCGAAGTTTATGGGGATTCCGGCGCTTGGAGCGTTCGGTTATCTGATGGCGATGGCGATCGTGTTTTATGTATTTGTGAAACATATTATTTCAAGAAAGTAAGGAAGGTGGACGATGGCAAAAAGAAGAAAACCGAAAATAGAATTCCGGTATTATCAGATGCCGCCGGGAAGTCCGATCCTTGCTCTGTTAGGGAATAAATGGGTACAGAATTACGGTGCAGGGATTGATTATCTGCATTTTCACAATTATCTGGAAGTCGGATTCTGCTATTATGGCGAAGGTTCTATGACACTCGGTGAGAAAGAAGTCCGTTTTTCAGGCAGAGAGTTTACTGTGATTCCTAAGAATTTTGCACATACAACGAACAGTGATCCGGGAAATATGAGCAGTTGGGAATATTTGTTCATAGATGTAGACGGATTGCTGCAGACTATTTATTCGGATAATCCGAGAAGAATGGAGAAACTTAGCCGCAGAATTAATGCAAAAGCACTGTTCATGAAGGAAGATGAATGCCCTGAAATTGCAAGGACGATATTGAAAATCGTTGATATTATGCGCAATATGGAAGAATTCTACCTGGAAGAAGTGACGGGGGTTCTTGCGGCACTTCTCGTTGAAGTGGCAAGATACAATCGTCTGGATGATGAAGAAGAACCTGATCAGGATAATGGAAAGATAACAATGTTGATTTCCCGTTCGTTGGATTATGTTGCAGATAACTACATGAATGATATCAAAGTAGAAGATCTGGCAAGGTATACGCATATCAGTGAAACTCATTTCAGACGTGTATTCTCAGCTTATATGAAGATGAGTCCGCTGGAGTATATCAATACGATCCGGATCCAGGCAGCATGCGAGCTTTTGAAGACAACAGATAAACCTGTTTCTGATATCGTACACCAATGTGGGTTTACAACGAACTCAACATTTAACAGGAATTTTAAACAGATCATGGGGATGTCTCCGATTGAATGGAGAAAACGACCGGAAAATTATGAACATCAATTACTGAATTTTGAGATTCATTCAGAGGGAGGCTGGTAAAATGTATAATTATAAAATCGTTGAACAGGTTACACGAAAAAAGAAAAAAATGTCAGGGGTATTGAAAGCATTGATGCTTGGTTTTGGGGTACTTTTTGTACTAATGGGGATTGTGATCTCACAGGCTTTTATGCTGGCGGGATTCCTTCTTGTATTATTATATTTTGTGTATGACATTTTCAGTCAGAAAGAATACGAATATATCATGGAAGACCATACACTGACGATTGATGTGATCTATGGCAACCGATACCGTAAGACGGCTCATATTCTGAATCTGCAGGATCTTGAAGTGATCGCACCGAACTGGCATGATGTGGTTGCAAAATACCGGAAAAACGGAGGAAGTGTGAAACTGAAGAAATATGATTATACGTCATATGAGGAGGATACGCCATATTATACAATGATCATTATGGAAGAACGTCAAAAGATCAAGTTGTTGTTAGATTTGAATGATGAATTTTTGCAGGCGTTAAAGAGCCAATATCCGGAAAAAGTCTTTTTTGCATAATATAGGAAGAAGTTGTTGCAAGATTACAAAAAAACAATAAAAATAAAACAAGAATCAAAGAAAAAAGATAGAAGAATCCACTTTTTTAATCCATATTTTGAATGAATATGTGTTGAAAAAGTGGATTTTTTGTGATTAAAATCAATCATGATAAAAAAAATAATAAAAAGAAAGGAAGAGAAATCAGATTATTGTGCAAAATCAATGAAATGATCGAAAATGCACACTATATGAATGGTTATGCAAACTAGATAAAAAAAGTGGATGATATAATACGCTCATAAACAAAACAGACAAAAAGTGAAAATGCTTTTTGAAAAAACAGGGAGGATCTATTATGAAAAAAAGATTAATCACAGTGTTACTCGCAGGTGCAATGGTAATGTCACTGACTGCATGCGGTGGAAGTAATGATTCAGAGAAAAGTTCAGATTCAGGTAACAGCAATAAACTGACAGTCTGGGCATGGGATCAGAATTTTAATATCAAGTCTATGCAGATTGCCGGAGAGCAGTATAAAAAAGATCATCCGGACTTTGAACTGGAAGTGATCGAGACATCTTCTGATGATTGCCAGACAAAACTGACAACAGCAGCTAATGCAGGAGATTACAGCACATTACCGGATATCGTTCTGATGCAGGACAACAGCTATCAAAAATATCTCAAGAGTTACCCGGATGCATTTACAGAGTTATCAGACATCGATATCAACTGGGATGATTTCGGAAAATTAAAACAGTCTTACTCAATGGTTGATGACAAGCATTACGGAGTTCCGTTCGACAACGGTGCAGTAATCGCAGCATACCGTACAGATATTCTTGCAGAAGCAGGATACACAGTAGATGACCTGACAGACATCACATGGAGCGAGTTCGAGACAATCGGAAAAGATGTACATGATAAAACAGGTAAGTATCTTCTTACAAGTGAAGGAACAGGCGGAGATGTAATGATGTTCATCATCCAGTCTTGTGGAGCAAACTACGTAAATGAAGATGGGGAAGCTTATATCGTTGGAAATGATATTGCAGAGAAATGCGTAGATATTTACACAGAGCTTGTGAAGAACAATGTTGTAAAACTTGTAAATAACTGGGATGAATACATTTCAACAATCACAAGTGGTGAGGCAGCAGGAGTTGTTAACGGTAACTGGATCACAGCAACACTGATGACAACAGAGGACCAGAAAGGTCTCTGGGAGATCACAACAATGCCAAGCTTAGATGGTGTTGATTCTGCTACACATTACGCAAACAACGGTGGATCTTCCTGGTACATTACAGCAAATTGTAAGAATGTTGACCTTGCAGAAGATTTCCTTGCAAGCACATTTGGATCAAGCACAGAGTTCTATGATGCGATCCTTCCTGAGACAGGAGCAATTTCCTGCTACCTGCCAGCCGGAGAATCAGAAGCTTACAATGAACCAAGCGAGTTCTTCAACAACCAGCCGATCTTCTCTACAATTGTTGAGTACTCCTCACACATTCCGGAGTTCACAAAGACACCTTATCACTATGAGGCGAGAGAGTGTATCAACACAGCAGTTGTAAACATTGTAAATGGTACAAGCAAAGATGAGGCTCTCAAAGAAGCTCAGGAAACTCTCGAGTTCAAGATGGCAGAGTAATCGAAAAAGTAATCGATAGAATTAAGAAGCAATTCACGGTGGGGGACGTCCAGAAGTGCCCCCACTTTGTATCTCAGGATAGAGAGAAAACAGGAAGAGTCAATTCTTTATCCGGGGGCGTAATGGTATGAAAGGAGAATATATTGTGAAATCCAAGAAAAAAGGAATGTCGCTTATTGCGAAGCAAAAAGCGGCAGGCTGGGCTTTTTTAACTCCTGCTACAATCCTGATTGCAGTCATGAGTTTTTATCCGATGGTCCGGGCATTTATCATTTCTTTAGAAACCGGAGCAGGTGCAAATATGCGCTTTACAGGCTTTAGTAACTATAAGCGTATTCTTGCGGATAAAGTCTTCCAGCAGTCAATCGGAAATACATTTCTGTATCTGATCATTCAGGTGCCGATCATGTTGGTTCTTGCTATTTTGCTGGCACAGATGCTGAATAACAGGGATTTGAAATTAAGAGGACTTTTCCGTACTTGTGTATTCCTTCCGTGTGCAACATCACTGGTATCTTATTCTTTGATTTTCCGTTCTATGTTTGCAACAGATGGATTGATCAACAGTATCCTTGTCAAGTTAGGGATTTTAAGTTCCGGATATAACTTCCTGGGGCATTCAGCCAGTGCGAAAGCAGTTATCATTCTTGCACTGATCTGGAGATGGACAGGATATAACATGGTATTCTATCTGTCAGGACTTCAGAATATTGAATATTCCGTATATGAAGCAGCTAAGATCGACGGAGCGAATGGATGGAAAACATTCTGGAAGATCACAGTTCCGCTTTTGAAACCAACAATTATCATGACATTTATCATGTCGATCAATGGTACATTACAGTTGTTTGATGAGTCTGTAAACCTGACAAAGGGTGGTCCGGCCAATACGACCATTACAATGTCACATTACATTTATAACACATGCTTTATCAATGTGCCGAACTTTGGATATGCAGCAGCAATGTCATTTATCATATTCATTATGGTAGCAATATTAGCATTCATCAATTTGAAAGTAGGTGATACACGTGACTGAGAAGAAAAGTAAATCAATGATTCAGAGAAGACTGATCCCGACATACATTTTCCTGACGATCGTATCATTTATTTCTGTATTCCCGCTGTACTGGATGATTTCCGCGGCAACGAATACATCAACAGAAGTGTCGAGAGGAAAATTACTTCCGGGAACACATTTTATGGAGAACTTCAACAACCTTGTATCACAGCAGCCTTTGTGGCGTTCACTTGGAAATTCTTTCCTTTATGCCATCCTGACAACTGTGATCTGTCTGTTGATCTGTTCAATCGCAGGATATGGATTTGAAGTTTACCATGACAAAGGAAAAGACAGACTGTTCTCAATTCTGCTTCTGGCAATGATGGTTCCACAGGTAGCAACCATGGTACCTTTGTTCCAGATGTTCACAAAGGCAAAATTGCTGAATACAGCAATCGGATTCATGCTTCCGATGATCTCAACACCGTTTATGATCATGATGTTCAGACAGAATGCGAGAGCGTTCCCGGTTGATATTATTGAAGCGGCACGAATTGATGGATTAAGTGAAGTAATGATTTTCTTCAGAATGTTTATTCCGACAATGAAATCAACTTATGCGGCAGCAGCAGTTATTACATTTATGAATGCATGGAATGCATACTTATGGCCAAAGGTAATCATGTCTGATAACAGAGCAATGACAATGCCAATGTTGATCGCAAACCTGATTACAGGATATGTAACAGATTACGGTATGTTAATGTGTGGTGTATTGTTCTGTTCTATTCCTACAATGATTGTATTTTTCGTATTACAGAAACAGTTTACAGAAGGTATTACCGGTGCTGTAAAATAACATATTTGAAATGTCCTTCAGCTTTGAAGGACATTTTTTGGAAGAGAGAAGGAGATTGTCCATGAGAGAATTTGATTATGCTTTAGTAAAGGATCCGCTCTATTTCAGGGACGGAAGAATGGATGCACATTCAGATCATATTTATTATCGGGATGAAAATGAATTGCAGGAGAAAGAAACATCCTATCGATATAGACTGAATGGACTGTGGAAGTTTCATTATGCAAAAAATTATAAAAGCAGTGTGAAAGGATTCGAGTCCGAGGAGTATTCTTGCAGAGACTGGGATGACATTTATGTTCCGGCGCATATTCAGATGGAAGGGTACGATATACCACAGTATGCAAATATCCAGTATCCGTGGGAAGGTCATGAAGAAATCCATCCGGGCGAGATTCCGGAAAAGTTCAATCCGGTTGCCAGTTATGTGAATTACTTTACCGTACCGGAAACAATGAGGGGAAAACGTCTTTTCATTTCTTTCCAGGGAGTGGAAAGTGGAATGGCATTATGGCTGAACGGAGCGTTTGTAGGATATAGTGAAGATTCATTTACACCGTCAGAATTCGAACTGACAGAATATGTGAAAGAAGGAGAAAATAAACTGGCGGTCCAGGTATTTAAATGGACGGCGAGCAGCTGGTGTGAAGATCAGGACTTCTTCCGCTTCTCCGGTATTTACAGAGATGTGTATCTCTTCACAATTCCGGAGGTTCATGTGAATGATCTGAAAATACGCGCACTTCCGGATGAGACACTGGAGCGTGCAATTCTTGAAATGGATGCGCAGGTATGGGGAAATGGAACAGCCCGGATTGTACTTTCAAGAGAGGGCGAAGTAATTTTCGAAGACAGAAAAGAACTTATTAATATAGAAGAAACACCTTCGGATAAAAATCATTTTGAGTGGAAAGTAAATCAGCTGGAGCTTTGGAGTGCGGAAGAACCGCAGTTATATGATCTGTTGATCGAAATATACAATAAGAATGGTGAGCTTCAGGAAATCATTCCGCAGAAAGTCGGATTCCGTAGATTTGAGATGAAAGACGGAATCATGACTTTAAATGGAAAGCGAATTGTGTTCAAAGGTGTGAACCGGCATGAGTTCAGTTCTGTTACAGGAAGACACGTATCGGAGGAAGAGCTTAGAAAAGACCTTCAGATGATGAAACAGAATAATATCAATGCGATCCGTACCTGTCATTATCCGAATACATCCCTGATCTATGAGCTTTGTGATGAATACGGTATTTACATGATTGACGAGACGAATCTGGAATCTCATGGTACATGGGATACTGTTGCTATGACAAAGGATGAGACAGATATTGTTCCACACAATAAACCGGAGTGGCTGGGAATGATACTGGATCGTGCGAATTCTATGTATCAGAGAGATAAAAACCATGCAGCGATACTGATCTGGTCTTGTGGAAATGAATCCTTTGGAGGAAAAGATATTTTTGAAATGTCAGAATTTTTCCGCAGAGAAGATCCAACCCGTCTGGTTCATTATGAAGGTGTGAACAGTGATCGCAGCTACAGTGACACAAGTGATATGGAAAGCCAGATGTATACAAGTGTGGAAGGAATCAAAGCATTTCTTGCGAAAGATGACCGTAAGCCATTCATCTGCTGTGAATATACACATGCGATGGGAAATTCCTGTGGAGCAATGCATAAGTATACAGATCTGACAGATACAGAGCCGAAATACCAGGGTGGATTTATCTGGGATTACATTGACCAGTCAATTTATAAAAAAGACCGTTATGGAAGAGATTTCCAGGCATATGGTGGCGATTTTGGGGATCGACCGACAGATTATAATTTCAGTGGAAACGGTATCGTTTACGGTGGAAACCGAGATGCTTCTCCGAAGATGCAGGAAGTAAAATTCAATTATCAAAATATCACAGCAGAAGTACAGGAAGAATCGGTACTGGTCAAGAATAAGAATTTGTTCATAAATACAGATCGTTATGATTGTAAAGTGACAGTTGCAAGAGATGGGAAAGTGATAAGAACTGCTGAAATGGACACAGCAGTAGAACCATTAAGCGAGAAGTCCTATGAGCTTCCGCTGAAAAAGGAAAGCCGTTCAGGTGAGTATACAGTGACGGTTTCTTTCCATTTGAAAGAAGATACAGTCTGGGCGAAGGCAGGACATGAAGTTGCATTTGGCCAGTATGTTTATACAGTTGATCCCCTGGAGAATGCTGATGAAGAGAAGCATCAGGCGATTGCCGGAGCGTCAGATCAGATGCAGGTGATCCATAGTGTTCACAACATTGGAGTGCGCGGAGAACATTTTGAAGTGATGTTTTCTACTTTGAATGGAGGACTTGTATCTTATAAATATGCAGGCAGAGAGATGATCGAGGCAATTCCGAAGCCGAACTTCTGGCGGGCACCGACAGACAATGACTGCGGAAACCAGATGCCGATGCGTTATGCACAGTGGAAGATTGCAAGTATGTATCTGGGACATAAAGAGTACCGGAAAGGTGCATTTGGTCCAATGAATTTCCCAGAGGTAGAAGAGGGAGAAAATTCAGTAAAGATTTCTTACACTTACTTCATGCCGACAACTCCGGCAAGTGAATGCAGACTTTCCTATGAAGTATTCTCGGACGGAAGAGTAAAAACAACGTTATCTTATGATCCGGTAGAGGGACTTGGAGATATGCCTGAATTTGGGGTTCTCTTTAAATTAAACGCGGACTATGATAGAGTAGAATGGTATGGACTTGGAGAAGCAGAGACTTATGCAGACAGAAAGCATGGTGCAAAGCTTGGAATTTATCAGAACAAAGTGGCTGATAATATGGCTCAATATATGGTTCCGCAGGAATGTGGAGCAAAAGAAGAGGTGCGTTGGGCAAAAGTAGTTGACCGTAAAGGCAGAGGAATGCTTTTTGAGATGGCGAAGGAAAATGGACCGATGATGTTCTCAGCACTTCCATATACACCGCATGAGATTGAAAATGCAATGCATCCGTTTGAACTTCCGGAAATCCATTATACAGTTGTGCGTGCAGCGAAAGGACAGATGGGAGTCGGAGGAGATGACAGTTGGGGTTCCTATACACATCCGGAATATTTGTTGAATGCAGATGGTAAGATGGAATTTTCATTCCTGTTTAAAGGGATTTAAAATGGCGAGATGTGTTCCTGTTCACAGTTATTGAGCTACTTTGAACAGGAACAAAAAGGAGAACAAAGATGGGAAAACAAATTAAGTATGGAAGGTTTCTGCATGGAGGAGACTACAACCCGGAACAGTGGCTTGACAATCCGGAAATCTTAAAGAAGGATATTGAGTATTTCAAGAAAGCACACATTAATACAGTGTCTCTTGGGATTTTTTCCTGGGCAGTACTGGAGCCGAAAGAAGGAGAATATCATTTCGAATGGCTGGAAGAGATCGTTCAGAAGTTATATAAAGAAGGAATCTCTACGATTCTTGCAACACCGTCCGGAGCACGGCCAAAGTGGCTCGCAGACAAATATCCGGAAGTGCTGCGTGTCAATGAAAACAGAGAGAGAAACCTGTTTGGAGGCAGACATAATCATTGTTATACCTCACCGATATACAGAGAGAAGATAACAAAACTGGATCAAATGTTATCTGCGCGTCTCGGAAAGCATCCGGGAGTGATATTGTGGCATATTTCCAATGAATTCGGAGGAGAATGTCATTGCCCGCTCTGTCAGGAAAAATTTCGTGAATGGCTGGAAGCAAAATATGAGACGATCGAGAATCTGAATGACCGCTGGTGCACGACATTCTGGAGCCATAAGTATGGAAGTTTTTCTCAAATCGAGAGTCCGTCTCCGCGTGGAGAAAATGCGTTGCATGCGTTAACTTTGGACTGGAAACGATTTGTGACAGACAGGACGATTGATTTTATCCGCACAGAGGAAAAGGCAATCCGCGAAGGTGGATCAGAACTTCTGATCACTGCGAATCTGATGTATGACTATGAAGGTCTCGATTATAAAAAAATGAAAGATGTACTGGATATTGTATCCTGGGATAATTATCCGAGCTGGCACAAAAAGGAAGAGATGATAACAGCTGTGGATGTAGGGATGCAGCATGATCTGATGAGAAGCATTAAGAAAGCACCATTTCTTCTGATGGAATCCTGTCCGTCGGCAACGAACTGGAAACCGATCAATAAATTGAAAAAACCGGGAATGCTGCTGGCAAGTTCTTTGCAGGCAGTTGCGCATGGAGCGGATAGTGTCCTGTATTTTCAGATGCGACAGAGCCGTGGAGCTTCGGAAAAATTCCATGGAGCAGTGATCGATCATTATGGCGGATGTGATACAAGAGTCTTCCGTGAAGTGACAGAAGTAGGAGAAGCATTGGAGCAGATCCAGGAGACTGTGGGAAGTGTAATGCATGCACAGACAGCAGTACTCTACGACCGGGAAAATGACTGGGTGATCAAAGATATCCAGGGACCAAGAAATGAAGATATGCATTATAAGGACTGTGTACAGAAACAGTATCAGTCTTTGCGGGAACTCGGACTGAATGTCGATGTTATTGCAATGGAGCATGAATTAGACGACTACAAAGTACTTGCAGCTCCGATGGCATATTTAATGAAAGATGGATATGAAGACAGATTGAGAAAATATGTAGAAGCAGGTGGCACGCTTGTGATGACATACTGGTCTGATATGGTGGATGAAACAGACAGATGCTTCTTAGGTGGTACACCACACGCTTTGATGGACGTATGTGGAATTCGGACGGAAGAGATTGATGCACTTTATGATTGGGAAGAGAATTTTGCAATCCCGGATCAGGACAATCATCTTGGAATCAGAAACAGTTATAAGTGTAAGAATCTGTGTGAGCTTGTGAGAGTATCTGATGCAGAAGTTTTGATGCGCTACGGAGAAGATTTCTATCAGGGATATCCGGTGCTGACACATCACGCTTATGGAAAAGGGCATGTATACTATGTATGTGCAGATATGGAACCAGACTTCTATCGCGATTTCTATACAAGAATAACAAAAGAAGCAGGCGTGAAATCAGTCTTAGAATTCGTGCCGGAAGGCGTATCTGTAACAGTTCGTGAAAATGAAACTGCAGAATATGTATTTATCCAGAATTATGCACGTGAGGCACAGACAGTAACAATTCCAAATAGGTACGAAGTACTGTATGGGGCACAAGGTGAAATACTTCAGCCGCTGCAGACAAAAGTTTTGAAAAAAGCAAAAGAAATATAATATAAAGCGAAGAAAGAGAGATGAAATTTTCGTCTCTCTTTTTTTTCGCTTGGGATGCGACGGGTACAGATTTATGCCTGAAGAAGAATCTGTATTTACAATTTAATGAGAAAAATATACAAGTTTAAAACAGATAAATGAGAAAAGTTCTCAAATAACAAAAATCCAATTGACTGGATAATAGACATCCTGTATACTTACGAAGTTAGTTGAACTAACATAAGTTAGAAATACATAACTAGGAGCAATCACATGAAATTAAAAAATAGAAAATGCTTACTTGTAGTCTGTCTTTGCGCATCGGCCCTGTTGGTCGGATGCGGACAGAAGACAGACAGTAAGACAGCAGATAAATCTGAAACATCGTCAGAAAGTGCACAGAATCAGTCGGATGATATACAAGAAGCATCCAGAGATGTTTTTGCAATGGATACCTATATGACAGTGACTGCATATGGAGAAAATGCAGAAGCAGCCGTTGATGCAGCACAGGCAGAGATTGAGCGTCTGGATGCACTTTTATCGACAGGAGATGCAGACAGCGAGATTGCAAAACTGAATGTAGATGGAAGTGCAGAGCTTTCCGAAGATGCAGGTTATTTGACGGAACGCGCATTGGAACTTTATCAGGAGACAGATGGTGCGTTTGATATTGCGATTTATCCGGTGATGGAAGCATGGGGATTCCCAACACAGAACTTTCAGGTTCCGTCACAGGAGACATTGAATCAGCTTCTTCCACTTACAGATGCAGGAAACATTTCTTATGACAAAGAAACGAGAAAGATATCTTTCGGCGTGGAAGGGATGAAAATCGATCTCGGAGGAATTGCAAAAGGATATACCTCGTCCAGAATTATGGATATTTACAAAGAAAATGGAATCGCAAGTGGGTTGGTTAATCTTGGCGGAAATGTGCAGGCACTCGGAACAAAGACAGATGGAACGAAATGGAAGATTGCAGTGCAGAGCCCGGATGATACAGAAGATTATCTGGGAATTCTGAGCGTTCAGGATAAGGCAGTTATTACTTCGGGGGGATACGAAAGATATTTTGAACAGGATGGTGTGACGTATCATCACATCATTGACCCGAAGACCGGATATCCGGCAGAAAGTGGACTTGTTTCTGTAACAATTGTAAGTTCGGACGGAACACTGGCGGATGGACTTTCTACTTCACTTTTTATTATGGGAGAAGAGAAAGCGGCAGATTTCTGGAGAGAACATAAGGATGAGTTTGATGCAATCCTTATGAGTGATGACGGAACGCTATATGTAACAGAAGGGTTGGAAAATGATTTTTCAACGGAGAGAACAGTTGAAATCATCCGATAGAAAGTATAAGACAACAAGCAGAGATGGGAGGAAAAAATGGATTTAAAAGAGACAGGAAAGAAGCTGAAACCATTTGCACCGGTACTTTCGGTAGCAGTTGTGGTATCCTGTGTAGCAGGCTCCTTGAGTGGATATCAGCCTCCGGTTTATGCGGCACAGGAGAAAACAGATTTTGTAAAAGAAGAGACTACACAGTCAGAAGAGCAGGCACAGGTGACAAAAGGTTCTTTTGATCTGACAGATGGTGTTTATAAGGGAACCGGAACAGGTTATGCAGGAGAAATCACGGTTGCGGTTCAGATTAAAGACAAACAGATCGTTGCAATTGATATTCTGAGTTCATCGGATGATGCGGCATTTTTTAAGCGCGCGCAGGCGGTGATCGACAAGATCGTTGAGGGACAGACGCTGGATGTGGATACTGTATCTGGTGCAACCTACAGTTCCAGGGGAATCATCAGTGCGGTGAAGAATGCACTGACCGGAGAGAAAGACAGCGGAACAACAGGTCAGTCACAGTCTGGTGGCGGCGCGGCAGCCGGTAGTTCTACTTCTGTCGCAGCAGTGGAAGACCCGGCAGCATATAAGGACGGAACTTATTACGGAACAGGGACTGGATTTGGCGGAACACTGAAAGTAAAGGTTGAGATCAGTGGCGGAAAGATCACTTCAATCCAGATTATGGAGAATCAGGACGGAAGCGAATACATTTCTAAGGCTTCTTCTCTGATCAATGCGATTATCAGCAGTCAGAGCACAAATGTAGATACCGTGTCCGGGGCAACGTACAGCTCGGTTGGAATTATCCAGGCAGTGAGAGATGCATTAAGTCAGGCAGCAGTGAGTGGAAATGGAGCAGCTTCAGATTCTTCAGAGACGAATGACTCGAATAGTTCTTCCGGTCAGGATCAGAGTACATCCACAACCGGAACAGTTCCATACAAAGAAGGAATCTATTATGGAACAGCGGAAGGATACAGCGGAGACGTATCGGTAGCTGTGGTGATACAGGAGCATACGATCAAAGCAATTTTAGTCACAGAGACATCAGATGATGAAGCATTTTTCAACCGCGCAATGGATGTAGTGAAGAATGTGCTTAAAAATCAGAATACAGATGTAGATACTGTATCTGGTGCAACTTACAGTTCGAAGGGACTTCTCGGAGCGATAAAGAATGCTTTGAAACAGGCAGAGAAAGTAACGAATGGAGAATCCATTGAAGAGAAAGCAGATACAACGGAACTGGAAAATGCAGTCAAGTCAGCAGAAGCACTTGTGATGGAGGAGTATACGCAGAGTAGCTGGGCGGTTCTGAGTCTCCGACTGAATGATGCAAAAGAGCTGTTGGAAACAGCTGCGAATGAAAAAGTGGAACAGCAGACGGTTGATAAAGCTGTGGAAAATCTGAACCTTGCAGTTGCACAGCTTGAGAAAAAGAAGTCAGATCAAGAGGAAGAAGTGAAGACAAAATACATCGATGGAACTTATGAGGTGAGTGTACCGTGTAAACCGGATGAGGATGAAGATTTTACAGAGTATCAGCTTTCTATGAAGGTGACAATACGAAATGACAAAATTGTATCCATTACTGACGTGTCAGGAGATGGGGATGCAGCGAATGACAGCTATATCAAGAAGGCGGCAAATGGAACTTCAAGCAAAAAAGGTGTCGTTTCCCAGATTATTACCAAAGGAATGCCGGAAGAAATTGATACGGTATCCAGAGCAACCTGTTCTTCGAATGCGATTATTGACGGATGCAAAAAGGCACTGGAAATGGCTTTAAGACCAGAAGAGACGGAGGCGCAGTAGGATGAAAGAGTTTATCGTAAGACTGTTTAGTCTGCTGGCAATCGTCGGTGTCCTTTTCGGATATAACGAAGTGTTGGATGTCCGTGCGAAGGATGAGGAAATCGCAAAACTGAATACACAGTTGGAGGTACAGTCATCTGGTGCCGGCAGTGATTCTGAGTCAGGGAGTGATTCAGGAGATGGAGCAGGATACAAGGATGGAACCTATACCGGAGAAGCGGATGGATTTGGCGGAACGGTTGCGGTAGAAGTTACTGTAAAAGATGGAAAGATCGAAGCGGTAGAAGTGACCTCCGCTGAGAAGGAAGACGGTGCATATCTTGCGATGGCGGAAGATATCATTCCGAAGATCATAGAGGCGCAGAGCGCAGAAGTTGATACGATAAGTGGAGCAACGTTCAGTTCGACAGGAATTAAAAATGCATCAGAACAGGCATTAGAACAGGCGGTAAAGTAGTTTGAAGAAGTTGAATATACATAATTTAAAAGCAAAAGAAATTAAAAAATTGCATACTTGGCTTCGTGCCTTGATTCAGATCCTTTATTTTCTGTTTCTGCCATCTGTGTATACAGCGGCATTTGCCGGTGTAAAATACATTTTCACACAGATAGGAGCAGGCGAGGCAATCGGGATGACCTCTTTTGTAACGGTGCTTATAGTTCTCTGCGCGTATACGATTCTTTTCGGAAGATTCTTTTGTGGATTCGCGTGTGCATTCGGAAGTCTGGGAGATGGAATTCATGCATTTTATCTTTGGTGTTTTAAGAAGAGAAAGAAAAAGCCGGTGCTGCTTTCAGAAAAGATCACAGAGAAGTTAAGCTATTTGAAATATCTGGTGTTGACCGTAATCGCAGTACTTTGTTTTGCGGGAGTATACGGAAAGGCAAAAGGGACAAGCCCATGGGATGTTTTTTCTATGCTGCATGCAGGAAATCTTCACTTGCAGGGATATTTGCCGGGAGTGATATTACTACTTCTTATTATTGTGGGGATGTGTATGGAAGAAAGATTTTTCTGTCGGAATCTATGTCCGATGGGAGCGGTATTCTCATTGCTTCCGGTGCTTCCGTTCTTTGCATTGCACCGCGACAGAGAAAATTGCATCAAAGGCTGCAGCGGATGTACGAAGAAATGTCCATCCAGGATCGGACTTCCGGAAGACGGCTCGATCAAAGTCGAGGGAGATTGTTTCCAATGCCAGAAATGTATTGATATTTGTCCAAAGAAGCATATCCATACAGGAATCAAAGGCCTGAAGGGAAATGAATTCTGGTTTACGATTCTTCGGGCAATTCTGTTACTTATAATTATGATCTGGGCAGGAGTGTAATAGATGAAGAGAAAAGATCTGTTTTTAGGAGGCGGAATCCTCTTTGTGGCATGTGTACTGTTTCTTGTGATGAATCTGATGCAGTATGTACAGGCAAAGGAAAGCGGGCAAAAAGAAATTTGGAAAAAACAGGTTCTGATCAAGGTGGATGGAGAAGTTTACGGAAGATATGCTTTGGATGAAGACCAGGTGATCGAAGTGCAGGATGGAGACTTTTACAACCGTGTCCGGATCGAGGATGGAAAAGCGTATATGGAAGAGGCTGACTGTCCGGATGGATATTGCGAAGAGCAAGGGAAGATCAACAACCGGACACAGACAATTGTCTGCCTGCCTCATAAACTGGTTGTGGAAATAGAAGAGATTGAGAATTCTGATGATTCTCAAAGTAAAAAGGAAAATCTACCGGATACAATTTCTAAATAAATCAATTGTTCGACTGTAAAGGAGAATGTATGAATAGAAATAAAAAACTTGCGAATATGGCAATGCTTGTTGCACTGGCAATGATTTTTAGTTATGTGGAAAGCCTGATCCCAATTAATTTTGGAGTGCCGGGGATGAAGCTTGGAGTGGCCAATCTGGTCACTGTAACAGGTCTTTATTTTCTGGAAATTCCGGAAGTACTGGCGGTATCTGTACTGCGTGTGCTTCTGACAGGATTTCTTTTTGGAAATGGAATGTCGATCATTTACAGTCTGGCAGGGGCGGTTGTCAGCCTTCTTGCGATGGTACTTGTAAAGAAGATGGATGGAATTTCCATTGTAGGAGTCAGTATCACTGGAGGTGTTTTTCATAACATAGGACAAATTCTTGTTGCGATGGCAGTGGTGGAGAATCTGAAACTGATTTATTATCTTCCGGTTCTTCTTGTGGCAGGAACCGTGACAGGATTCGTGATTGGAATTGTGGCAGGAAAGATTTTACCGGTTGTGAAGAAAGAAGCTGTAAGGACAGTATAGATATATACTTTTTGATTATAGGTTAGCGAAAGCTAACTTGATAATATATTCCATGCGGAAGCAGGAAAGCAGAACTGCGACAGGCAGGATCTGTATGTAACTATTTTAGTTAAAAAGGAGGTTTCTATGAAAAACAAAGAAATGAAAGTAAAGGCAATGTCCATGGCAGTGGCAATGTCTATGGTAGTAGGACTTTGCCCGTCAACCATCTTTGCGGCAACAGGAAGTCAGACTGCAAAGGATGGAACTTATACAAAGACGGCTCATGTAACCAGAACAGAAGATGACAGTGACGATGAGTGGGAAGAATATGATGTAGAAGTAAGTCTGAAGGTAGAGGATGGAAAATTCTCTGAGATTACAGTCACACCGAAAGAAGGATATGACGAAGGAAATGCATCCTATTTCAATAAAGCATATTCCAAATCAAAAGGATTTAAAACAAAGCTTGAAGGACAGGCTGCTACAGAAGATACAATTAACAGCTGGGATACAGTATCCGGTGCAACACGTACTTCTGATGCAATTAAAAAAGCTGCACTGGAAGCAATCCAGTCAGCTCCGGTAGCTGGTGAGACAGTTACTATTGACACAGCAAAGCTTGAGTCAGCAATCGCAGCGGCTGAGAAACTGACAGAATCTGATTACACAGCAGACAGTTGGAGTGCGATGCAGACAAAATTAACTGCAGCGAAGGCCGCTCTGAAAGCAAAGGAATCCCAGAGTGCAGTGGATACAGCGGCAGATGAGTTGAATGCAGCAGTGAAGGCATTGAAAAAGGCAGAAGTTGCGAAAGAAACTTATGTGTTGATGAATATTCCGTATTCTGAATTTTATGCAGCAGATCAGGTAGCAGGAGCAGATAGTGTATCCTCTGCTACAAAAGCGAAAACAAGATCAACACTTGTAGCTGGATCTTATCATGTAAACAGCGATGGAACAGATATTACAGGTATTACATATCCGGTTAAAATCAGCGACGCATCTGTGCTGAAAAACTATACACAGATCACAGATGACAGCAAGCTTTCCATTACAGTGAACATGAAAGGAAAGGAGACAACAACAGAATATAATGGAAAAGATGCGTTATTCGAGAGCGCAAGCTATTCTTACTATATTTTAAGTGAGACTCCTTCCTATTATAAAGAAGCAACAGTAAATGCAGATGGTTCACTCAGTTTCAGTGAAGTGAAGGGTGCAACTGCACAGAAGTTGAGTGATGCATCAATTGATTTTACAACAGACACAAAGTATGGAGATTATGAATTAGATGTAAATGGACTTCCGAAATCAGTTAATACAGTATACGGAGTTGTAATCAGCACAAAAGAAGGAGATAACTACGGCCTTCGTCATCTTGAAAATATCTGGAAAAAGACAGAACTGGCATGGAGTACCGGATTTGTAACTACATCTCATGGCAACACACTGGACTCAAAAGACTATAAAAAGATGATGGGTCAGACAATTAATAAAATTATGTATTACACAGATAATGGAATCTATGAGATTGATGCAGATCAGTATGTGCCGGTTAAATTCAATGGAACTATCGCAGCAGAGAATGCAGATGTTGAAAGTGGAAAAGTAAATGTAACTGTAGAAGGACTTCCTGACGATTATCAGGCAGAATATACAGTTGAAGGTCTTGAGGATGTTCAGGTAAAAGACGGAGTACTTACCTATAAGAAAAAAGGTGCTGAGATAGGAAAATATACTCTGAAAGTATCTGATAAATCTGGAAAATATGCGGATCTTACGACAGATTTTGAATTGACAACAGAAGCTGTACCGGTTGTATTTAACAGTGAAAGTGCAGCACTTGTAGCGGCAGAAGGATATGCAGCAGAGGATGTAACTTCTTATGTAAAGAATATCGAATCCGTAACAGTTGACGGAACAGAGTATGCGGCAACAGGAAAACGTGCAGTGAAGATCATTAAAGAAGATGGAACAATTGACACAACTGCGGTTCCGTTTAAGGATGCAGAAAATGGACAGAAATTTAAGATCACAGTAAAGGCAACAGGCTATGCAAAGGATTATGAATTCACTTATACTTTATCAAAGGAGAGTGAATATACTTACGCATATGTAGGACTTAGCTGGGCAGAGTACTGGGCTGCTGAGAATGTGCAGGCGGCAGGAGATACATCTTCCTCAGATATAAAGGATTCAAAAGGAGAGTCTGACAAGGGTGCATTCGATACTGTAACAAGAGCTACAGTAAATCATGGACTTCACAGAGGTTCCTTCCAGTGCAATGCAGTGATTAAGGCAGAAAATGGAAAAGAGTATGCAGTAGAGTACTGGACAGATGGAACTACTGCAGTTCTGACAGACGGAAGCAAGATTACATTTAACAGAGGAGAGATCACAGAAGAATCCGGTGCAACAACAAAGATGACAGAGTATGATGTACTCGGACTGAAATATGTGCCGGTGAAAGTAAAAACATCTGATCTGGATGCACTGAAAGCAAGCTATCGTGTGATCGAAAACGGAAGTGAACTTGCAGGAGGATATTCAGAAAAGAATCTGGTAAGCTATACAGGACTGGTTGCCAATGTAACAGAGAATACAAACGGTCTGAAAACAGCAACAAAGAATGAGGATGGATCCTTCAGTTTCTCTGCAAGAGTAAATAATGGTTCAGAGTCCGGAATCAAAGACCAGGCACTGAAGACAGCACCATCAGCAGAGGAAGCAGGGCTGACAGTAAAAGAAGCAAGTGGATCTTATGGAGAATTCTTAAGAGTTGATCTGACAGGAAATTATGGTGATCTTGGATCAAATCTCCAGACAGTTACATGGACTTACTATGGAGATGACAGCACATATACAAATGCAAAAGCTACTTACGGAACAAAGTTTGCAGCAGATAACTGGATGCACAAAGCAATGGGAATCCAGCTTGGACTGACAGATTCTCTTCGTTGCACACTTCCGGAAGGAACAGATGGAACAGGATACTGGACTATTACATTGACAGCACTTGGATACAATGACGTGACATACAAATTCCAGGCAACAGATGAGAACATTGTAAAAGCATCTGAGAATGAAACAATCACAACAACAGAACTTGAGTCAGCTATTGCAAAAGCAGAAGCTCTGAAAGAAGCTGATTACACAGCGGAAAGCTGGGCATCTATGCAGATGGAACTTCAGGAAGCAAAAGATGAATTGAAAAATCCAAAAACTCAGGCAACAGTAGACGAGGCAGTAAGCCATCTCAATGCAGCTGTAGAAGCACTTGTTAAGGCAGAGGGAGATAAGACAGAAGAGGATAAGAAAGATGACGATAAGACAGAAGAGCCGGCAGCAGTTGATACTTCTTCCCTTGAGAAAGTAATCAGTGATGCGGCAGCCCTGAAAGAAGCTGATTACACAGCTGACAGCTGGAAGGCATTACAGAGTGCACTGACAGATGCTAAGAGCGCATTAAATGCAAAAGAAAGCCAGGAAAAAGTTGACAAAGCAACAGATGAGTTAAATACAGCAATCAAAGCACTTGTAAAGAATGGAAGCCAGGCGGGAAGTACAACTCCGACTGTTACAAAGAAGACCGGAACAACTACGGATGGATCAGCTTCCAAAGGAACAACATCCAACGGAACAAGTGGATCAAAAGCTGCAAAGACAGGTGATCCGGCAAATGTTCTTGGCTTATTAGGACTTGCATTCTCCTCACTCGGAGCAGGAGTTGGCGGATTTGCATGGAAGAGAAAAAGAAAATAAAGACAAGAAAATTGAGAAAATTTTTTGACAATTTCGCGGAAAAGATTAAAATAGTGCATTGACACTATCGCTTTAAAGTGATAAACTCCTAGCAAATGGAATAACGCTTTAAACCGATGAAGCGGAGATCAAAGTAATTATGCGCGCACAGAGAGTCCGGGAAGCTGAGAGCCGGATCGAGATGCAGGTTGCCAAATGGACCGCTGAGGGCACAGTCAAAGGATTTGAGAATCCGAGTACTCTGTGACGTGTGGGCATACGTCAGTTGCCGGAGATATGTTAGTATCTTACAGAGCGCATGGGAGTGTACCCGTGAATCAAGGTGGCACCGCGGAAAAGATTTAGATTTACCGTCCTTGACAGAATAGGAATATTCTGTCAGGGACTTTTTTCTTTTTGCAAAACATATATTTCCTATCGATATAAAAGAGAAATTCCATAAGAATTCATTCAGCAGCATAACTTCAAGGAGGAATACACATGGACAAGACATTAGAACAAATCAGATCCTACGCTGAACAGGACAGATACAAGCGAGTTCCGATCAGCAAAGAGCTGTATGCAGATGCATTTACGCCAATCAGTGTCATGCGGACTCTGCGGGCGGCAAGCAAGCATTGCTATCTGCTGGAAAGTGCGGAGGACAGACAGCAGTGGGGAAGATATTCCTTTCTTGGATATGCACCGACGATGGAGATCACCTGTACCGATGGGCGTGTGATTATCAGTGAAGGGTGTGAAGATGAGGATAAGACTAAGCGGGAAGTTTCAACAGACCATCCGGGAAAGGTTCTAAGAGAAATCCTCGAAGCATATAAGAGTCCGGTTGTTCCGGGACTTCCGCCATTTACCGGAGGACTTGTCGGATATTTTTCTTATGACTACATCAAATATGCGGAACCGACATTGAAGCCAGTCCTGGAAGAGAAGAATGAGACTTCAGGAAAGACAGCAGCAAAAACGGCAGTAAGAGATTTCCGGGATGCGGACCTGATGTTATTTGACCGTGTCATCGTATTTGACAATTACAGACAGAAGCTGATTCTGATCACAGGTGTGAAACTGGAAGGTGATCTGGAAGAAAATTATACGAACGCGAAGCAGGAATTAGAAGAGATGGAACGGTTGATCCGAAGCGGAGCACAGGCAGACTTCCGGCCACTGGTTTTAGAAGAAGAGTTTCATCCGGGAGTCGATAAAGAAGATTATTGCAAGATGGTTGAGAAAGCCAAAGAATACATTTATGAAGGTGATATTTTCCAGGTTGTGTTATCCAATCCGCTGACAGCGAAGGCAAAAGGCAGTCTTTTTGATACCTATCGGGTGCTTCGAACCTCAAATCCATCCCCGTATATGTTCTACTTTTCAAGTGACGATATTGAGGTGGCAGGGGCTTCACCGGAGACGCTGGCAAAGTTGGAAAACGGACAGGTGTGCACCTTCCCTCTTGCCGGGACAAGAAAGCGTGGAGCAACCGAAGAGGAAGATCAGGCATTGGAGAAAGAACTCCTTGCAGATGAGAAAGAACTTGCAGAGCACAACATGCTCGTAGATCTTGGGCGAAATGATGTCGGCAAGATCAGTCAGCCGGGAACGGTTAAAGTTGATAAATATATGGAAATCCAGAGATATTCGCATGTAATGCACATCGGTTCCACCGTGACAGGTAAGATTCGAAAAGACAAAGATGCGCTCGACGTAGTAGATGCGATTCTCCCGGCAGGAACGCTTTCCGGAGCACCGAAGATCCGCGCATGTGAGATCATCGCGGAGCTTGAGCAGGAAAAAAGAGGCATCTACGGAGGAGCAGTCGGTTATCTTGACTTTGCAGGAAATGTAGATACATGTATTTCCATCCGTCTTGCTTATAAGAAAAATGGATACATTCGTGTACAGTCAGGAGCCGGAATCGTAGCAGACAGTATTCCGGAAAATGAATTCCAGGAGTGTTTAAATAAGGCTGGGGCAGTGCTTCAGGCAGTGGAAACTGCGAAAGGAGGATTGGAATGATACTATTACTCGACAATTACGACAGCTTTACCTATAACTTATATCAGTTTATCGCAGGAGTAAAATCAGAAATAAGTGGCATACAAAAAGATCAGATTGATTCAGAAGTAAAGGTCATTCGAAATGACCAGATTACACCGGAAGAGATTCTTGAACTTGCACCGGAGGCGCTGGTGATCTCACCGGGACCGGGAAAACCTTCTGATGCCGGAATCTGTATCGAAGCAATCCAGAAGCTGAAAGGAAAGATTCCGATGCTTGGTGTTTGTCTCGGACATCAGGCAATGGCAGAAGCATTCGGAGCAACGGTAGGACACGCCGGACAGCTGATGCATGGGAAGACTTCAAAGCTGAAAGACGTAAAGAAAGACAGTGTCCTCTTTCAGAATCTGACACTTCCAATCCAGGTGGCGAGATATCATTCGCTTGCAGTAAAGGAAGAGACACTGCCGGAAGAACTGATTGTGACAGCGCGAAGCGAGGATAATGAGATCATGGCAATGGAACACAAAGAATATCCGATCTTTGGGTTACAGTTTCATCCGGAATCAGTGATGACACCGCAGGGACTTCAGATGATAGAGAACTTTATTAACTATGCAAAAGCATTGAAGGAGAATTAAGAAATGATCAAAGAAGCAATTATTAAATTATCAAAGAAAGAAAATCTTACATATACAGAAGCAGAAGAAGTAATGAATGAGATTATGGAAGGAAAGGCATCAGATGTTCAGAAGTCAGCATATCTGACAGCGCTTTCTATGAAAGGTGAGACGATTGATGAGATCACAGCGTCTGCAGCAGGAATGCGTGCACACTGTATTAAGCTTTTGCATGACATGGATGTGCTGGAAATTGTTGGAACAGGTGGGGATGGAGCAAATTCATTTAACATCTCAACAACCTCTTCGCTTGTGATCGCGGCAGCAGGGATTCCGGTCGCGAAACATGGCAATCGTGCAGCATCCTCCAAGTCCGGTGCGGCAGATGTGCTTGAGGCACTTGGTGTGAAGATTGACGTTGCTCCGGAGCGCAGCACACAGCTTCTCAAAGACATTCAGATCTGTTTCTTATTTGCACAGAATTATCATATTGCAATGAAATATGTCGGACCGATCCGTAAAGAACTTGGTATCCGTACCGTATTCAATATTCTTGGGCCACTGTCCAATCCGGCAGGAGCGAACATGGAACTGATGGGAGTTTATGATGAAAGTCTTGTAGAGCCACTTGCAAGAGTGATGGCGAATCTCGGCGTTGTCCGCGGAATGGTTGTTTACGGACAGGATAAGTTAGATGAGATTTCTATGTGTGCACCGACTAAAGTTTGTGAGATCAAAGACGGAACATTTACAAGCTATGAGATCACACCGGAGCAGTTCGGTTATGAGAGATGTGAAAAAGGTGCACTGACAGGAGGAACACCTCAGGAAAATGCACAGATCACATTGGATATCATTTCAGGAAAAGAGCTGGGAGCAAAGAGAAACGCTGTTTGCCTGAATGCCGGAGCAGCAATCTATCTTGCCGGAAAAGCAGATTCAATCGAAGCAGGTGTAAGAAAAGCGGAACAGATCATTGATGAAGGACTTGCACTGAAGAAGCTGGAGCAGTTCAAAGAAGAGAGTAATAAATAAAAAATCTGATCCCCGGCTATGCAGGGGAGAAAGGAAGAAGCAACTTGAAAGAAAAAGAGGAACAAATAGTATGAATATACTCGAGAAAATTACCGAGCGTACAAAAGAGCGGATCGAAGAAGAAAAGAAAATAATTCCATTAGAAGAAGTCAGAAGACAGGCGGAAGAAAAAGGAATTAAAGATCAAATCCCTGCATTCGAACAGGCACTTCGGGCAGATGGATTATCCTTTATCTGCGAGGCGAAGAAAGCATCTCCTTCCAAAGGATTAATCGCACCGGACTTCCCATATGTTGAGATCGCCAAAGACTATGAAGCAGGCGGCGCAGCAGCAATCTCCTGTCTGACAGAACCGTTTTGGTTCCGGGGCAGTGATGCGTATCTGAAAGAAATCGCGCAAAATGCATCCATTCCGGTACTTAGAAAAGATTTTACCTGTGATGAATATATGATCTACCAGGCGAAAGCAATGGGGGCATCGGCAGTGCTTCTGATCTGTTCGGTATTAGAAGATGGCAGGTTAAAAGCATATCATCAACTGGCAGAAGAACTCGGACTATCCGCTCTGGTGGAAACGCATAGTGAAGAAGAAATCCTAAGAGCACAGAAAATCGGGGCGAAGATTATCGGAGTAAATAACCGGAATCTGAAAGATTTCACAGTGGATATCAACAACAGCATCCGACTTAGAGAACTTGTCAGTCCTGAAGTAGTTTTTGTATCTGAGAGCGGCATCCGTGGAGTGGAGGATATGAAAGCACTTTATGAAAATGGAACCGATGCAGTACTGATCGGAGAATTGCTGATGAGAAAAGCCGATCGGAAAACAGCATTGTTAGAGTTAAAGCAGCAGACAGGGAGAAAGAAACATGCCTGAGATTAAGATCTGCGGATTAAGCCGTCCGGAAGATATTACTTATATAAATGAAGCAAAACCAGATTATTGCGGATTTATTATAGATGTTCCAAAGAGCCGGCGAAATGTATCCATTTCGAAAGTCCGTGAACTGGTTCAAAGGCTAGAACCGCAGATCTGCCCGGTCGGAGTATTTGTCAATAAAGACTGCGGCGAGGTCGCACAATTATTAAATGAAGGAATCATTCGGATTGCCCAGCTTCATGGGCAGGAAGATGAGAACTATATAAAGAAGCTGAAAAGTCTGACAGACCATCCGGTGATGAAAGCATTTTCGATTCGGGAGAAAAAAGATCTTGATGCCGCAGCAGCGAGCAGTGCGGATCTGATTCTTCTCGACCACGGAAAAGGTGGAACCGGTGAGACATTCGACTGGAGTGTTTTAGAAGGTTGGACAAAGCGGCCATATTTCCTCGCAGGAGGGCTGAATCCGGAGAATATACCGGAGGCAATACAGCGAATACATCCGTGGGGAATTGACCTGAGCAGTGCAGTGGAGACAGACGGAAAGAAAGACCGGGAGAAGATTCTTCAAGCTGTGAAAACTGTGAGAAATTATGAAAACAGTAAATAACTTTCAAGGAATAAAAAAGTATACAGATAAATGAATAAATTTCCTGAAACAATAGAAACAAGAATGAAGGAGAGAAAACCATGACAAAAGGAAGATATGGAATCCATGGTGGCCAGTACATTCCAGAGACACTGATGAATGCAGTGATCGAATTGGAGAAGGCGTATAACCACTATAAAAATGACAAAGAATTTAATGACGAATTAAATACATTATTAAATGAATATGCAGGCAGACCATCCCGTCTGTACTATGCAGCCCGTATGACGGAAGACCTTGGTGGTGCGAAGATTTATCTGAAACGAGAAGATCTCAATCATACAGGAGCCCATAAGATCAACAACGTGTTAGGCCAGGTTCTTCTTGCGAAGAAGATGGGAAAGACAAGAGTGATCGCAGAGACCGGTGCCGGACAGCATGGAGTAGCAACAGCGACAGCGGCGGCTCTGATGGGAATGGAATGTGAAGTCTTTATGGGAAAAGAAGATACAGAACGTCAGGCATTAAATGTATACAGAATGCGTCTTCTCGGAGCACAGGTGCATGCAGTTACAAGTGGAACTGGTACTTTGAAAGATGCTGTTTCAGAGACGATGCGTGAGTGGACGAGAAGAATTGACGATACACATTATGTACTCGGATCCTGCATGGGACCGCATCCATTTCCACAGATCGTGCGTGATTTTCAGGCAGTGATTTCCAAGGAGATCAAGGAGCAGATCCTTGAGAAAGAAGGAAAGCTTCCGGATGCAGTACTTGCCTGTGTCGGCGGAGGATCCAATGCAATCGGCGCATTTTATAATTTCATTGAAGATGAGGGAGTGCGCCTGATCGGATGCGAGGCGGCAGGACGTGGCGTGAATACCGCAGAAACAGCTGCAACAATCGCGACAGGTAAGCTTGGAATCTTCCACGGAATGAAATCTTATTTCTGTCAGGATGAGTATGGACAGATCGCGCCGGTTTACTCCATCTCAGCCGGACTGGATTATCCGGGAATCGGACCGGAACATGCAGACCTTTATGATAGAGGAAGAGCAGAATATGTGGCGGTTACAGATGATGAGGCAGTCGATGCATTTGAGTACCTTTCTAAATTAGAAGGAATTATTCCGGCAATCGAGAGTGCGCATGCAGTTGCATATGCAAGAAAGCTTGCACCGACAATGAACAAAGACCAGATTATCGTAATCAATATTTCAGGACGCGGAGATAAGGATTGTGCAGCAATCGCACGTTACAGAGGGGAGGATCTTCATGAGTAGAATACAGGAAGCATTTAAAGGAAAGAAAGCATTTATACCATTTGTCACATGTGGTGACCCGGATCTTGAGACAACAAAGCAGATCGTCTATGAGATGGAGAAAGCAGGTGCAGCGTTGATCGAGCTTGGAATTCCATTTTCCGATCCGACAGCAGAAGGGCCGGTCATTCAGGGAGCAAACCTGCGTGCGCTGACAGGAGGCGTGACGACAGATAAGATCTTCGATATGGTAAAAGAAATCCGCCAGAATACACAGATTCCACTTGTTTTTATGACATATGCAAATGTTGTCTTCTCATATGGTACAGAAAGATTTCTTGAGAAAGCAAAAAATGTCGGAATGGACGGATTGATTCTTCCAGATGTTCCATTTGAAGAGAAAGAAGAATTTGACATTGTGTGCAAAAAGTACGGAATCGATCTGATCTCATTGATTGCACCGACTTCCCATGACCGAATCCGGATGATCGCAAAAGAAGCATCGGGATTCGTATATTGTGTTTCTTCACTTGGTGTAACAGGAACAAGATCCGCGATCACGACGGACATCGGAGCAATGGTGAAACTTGTAAAAGAGGAAAATGATATTCCATGTGCAGTCGGATTCGGAATCTCCACTCCGGAGCAGGCAGCGAAGATGTGCCAGAGTGCAGATGGTGCGATCGTTGGAAGTGCGATCGTCAAGCTGTGTGAGAAATACGGAAAAGACTGCGTACCGTATGTTGCCGAATATGTAAAGAGCATGGTTGAAGCGTGCAAATAAACTAAAAATAACTCTTTTGATGAGGAGCCAGATGTGGTATCATAGATATTAGATTTGTTGCTTGATCTTATGATACAAATCCGAAAGGAGAATCTGAATGAAGAATCGAAAACAGCCTTTATTCAAAAGCTTCGGCTATGCCTTTGAAGGTATCTGGACAGGGATTTCAAAAGAGAGGAATATGAAGATTCATTGCCTTGCAGTGATTCTTGTAACAGCAGTTGGGACTTTTGTAGGATTAACACCAATGGAATGGTGTATCTGTCTTCTCCTTTTTGGTATGGTGATCTCACTGGAACTTGTGAATACAGCAGTGGAAGCTGTTGTTGATCTTGTGACGGAAGAGAGAAAGCCACTTGCTAAGATCGCGAAGGACACAGCAGCTGGTGCAGTGCTTTTTACGGCAATCATGGCTGTGATCATAGGGTGTATTATATTTATACCTCATTTCATTGCGCTACTGTAATGTAAAGAAAAGCAACCGGAAAGGAAAACAAAGAGATGGATGAGAATAAAGTAATTGTCAGTACACAGATGAAGCAGGCATTGGTGAATCTGCGAAATCTGGAAGAGATTTATGTGATCATGTCAGGTGTGACGAAGATGCCGTTTGTCCTCTGTGATGAAGAGACATTTGATGACGAGGTTCTGGTTTATTATCAGGAAGAGTCTGCAAAGGAAAAGGCAAAGACGCTTGCAGAAGATCGTTATCATGTAGGAATTGCCAAGATTGAAAAGAACGCCAGACTTGGATTTTTTACAAACCTGTATACAATGGGTGTGAATGCACTGGCAGTGAATGTTGGTACAGAGGAGGAAATCAGGGTTCAGCTGGAACAGCTTGTAGTTCGTAAGAATAAGGAAGAACTTCCTGACGGAAAGAAACTGATCGAGAATCCGGAGCTTCATCTGACAGCGATGTACCTGATGCAGGAGATGCACCGCAATATCGGACCGGAGATGCCGGAGAATGTGAAGGAACTTCAGGAAGAGCTGATGGCGCATTATAAGAAAGGAACCTTTATCGTAGGAGTTCAGGAAGATAATCAGGTGCCACTTCTGAGACAGCCGGACGGCAGTCTGTATCAGCCGATCTTTACAGATATGATAGAATTTACCAGATTCGCACAGGGCAAGAAGATGAAGACAGCAGCAATCCCGGCAGATAAGATTCCGGAGATACTGATCCCGGATGCAAAGGGGGTTGCAATCAATCCATTTGGCGTGAACGTACGTCTGGATATTAAGAAAGCAAATCAGCAGAAGCCAGAAGCGTAAAATGAAGAGAAAATAATTTAAATCAAAAGAAAAAAATTGATTTACTGGAATGATCACTAAGTAACATATTCAACAAAAAAACAGGATAAATATTGTTGAATATTACAGATTGACTGTTGGAAGTGAGTATGGTTATACTATACGTGGTTAAAAGAGAAAAGCGCACGATAGAGTGTTACTGGTAAAGCAGGCATAAACTATCCTTAATGAGTTCACCAGATAAGGTGGATTTGGTTATTGAGGATTAGTTTATGCTTTTTTTGTTGCGCTAACTCTATAAGAAATGATACGAGGAGGATTACAGATGAAAGACAAGATTTTTGGAGTATTGCAGAGAATCGGAAGAAGTTTTATGCTTCCAATTGCAATTCTTCCGGTAGCAGGACTTCTGCTTGGAGTAGGAAGTTCATTTACAAATGCAACGATGATTGAGACATATCATCTTCAGGCAATTTTAGGCGAGGGGACAATTCTGAATTCCCTGCTCACAATTATGAGCAAAGCGGGAAGTATTATTTTTGATAACCTGCCGATTATTTTTGCTGTCGGTGTAGCAATCGGTATGGCGAAGAAAGAGAAGGAAGTTGCGGCACTTGCGGCAATGATCTCTTTCTTTGTAATGAATGCAACAATGAATGCCATGCTTTTGATCCGCGGAGATCTTCTTGCAGACGGAACACTTGGAGCAGGAGTTCTGGAAGGAACTGTGACAAGTGTCTGCGGAATCCAGACATTACAGATGGGTGTGTTTGGCGGTATTATCGTTGGACTTGGAGTAGCAGCACTTCATAATAAGTTTTATAAAATCCAGCTTCCGAATGCATTATCATTCTTCAGTGGATCAAGATTTGTGCCAATTATTTCAACATTAACTTATGTGGCTGTTGGAATCGTGCTTTATTTTGTATGGCCAACAGTTCAGAATGGAATCTATGCACTTGGAGGACTTGTGACAGGAACAGGCTATATCGGAACATTGATCTTCGGTATTATTAAGAGAGCGCTGATTCCATTTGGACTTCACCATGTATTCTATCTTCCGTTCTGGCAGACAGCAGTTGGAGGAACAATGGAAGTTGCCGGACAGCTTGTACAGGGCGGTCAGAACATCTTCTTTGCGCAACTTGCAGATCCATCCACAGTACATTTCAGTGCGGATGCGACAAGATATTTTTCAGGTGAATTTATTTTCATGATCTTCGGTCTTCCGGGTGCGGCACTTGCAATGTATCAGTGTGCAAAACCGGAGAAGAAGAAACAGGCAGGCGGACTTCTGCTTTCAGCAGCACTTGCATGTATGATGACCGGAATCACAGAGCCACTGGAATTCTCATTCCTGTTTGTAGCACCGATCCTTTTTGCGGTACAGGTGATCCTTGCCGGATCTGCTTATATGATCGCGCATATGTTAAATATTGCAGTCGGACTTACATTTTCCGGTGGATTTATTGATCTGTTTCTCTTCGGTATCCTTCAGGGAAATGCAAAGACAAGCTGGATCAGAATTATCCCGGTTGGAATTATTTATTTCTTCTTATATTACATCATCTTCCGTACTTTGATTCTGAAACTGAATCTGAAGACACCGGGAAGAGAAGATGATGACGCAGAAACAAAGCTGTATACAAAAGCTGATTATAAAGCAAAAGTAGAAGGAAATGAGGCAGATTCTGAAAATGAAATGACACCGGAAGATCAGAAGAGTGCACTGATCACAAGAGGACTTGGTGGAAAGAAAAACATTTCTGATGTAGACTGCTGTGCGACAAGACTTCGTTGTACAGTAGTAAAACCGGAACTGGTAAATGAAGATGTTTTAAGAATGACATCCCCATCCGGAATTGTTAGAAAAGGACAGGGAATCCAGGTGATCTACGGACCGGCCGTTTCTGTTATTAAATCCAATCTGGAAGATTATCTGGAGAAAGCTCCGGATGTGGAATATCTTCCGGAAGAAAATGAAAACAGCGCAGAAGAAACGAATAAATGTGCAGAAACAAAAGATGAAGCGAAGAAAGATGAGAACAAAACTGTTGCAACCGGAACTGTAAAGAAAGAGCTTTGCTCTCCATTCACAGGAGTGGCAGCGCCGATCGAAGAAGCGTGTGACGAGGCATTTGCAGGAAAAATGATGGGAGACGGTTATCTGGTTCGTCCGGAAGAGGGAATGGCTTATGCGCCGGAAGATGCAACCGTATCCTTTATCTTCCCATCCAAACATGCGGTTGGTCTGACAAGTGATGACGGAACAGAATATCTGCTTCATATTGGTGTAGATACTGTAAATCTGGATGGAAAAGGATTCGAAACTTTTGTAAAAGACGGAGACCGAGTAAAAAAGGGTGACAAACTGATAGGTTTTGATATAAAATATATTCAAGAGCATGCAAAATCCGATGAATGTATGGTTGTATTTACAAGCCTTCAGGAAGGTGAAGAGATCAGAATGTCTAAGAGCGGAAAAGTAGAGAAGCTTGAGAAGACAGCAGAAATCGTAAGCTTGAACTAAGATATTTGGGAAAGAAAGAGAGGCTCCGGGGGAATGTATCGAGTCATTAAAGTTCTGAATAATAATGGGATTCTTGTATATCATGTTGAGACAGGGAAGGAGATGATCCTTCTCGGAAACGGTGTGGGATTTGGAAAGAAACCTACAGAACAGATCGAGAAACTTCCCGGAGCCAAAGTATATTCTCTTGTCACAAGAAGAAAGCAGGAGTCTGTTCTGAAAACAGTCAATGGAATCCGCCCGGAGTTTATTGAAGCGACAGGAAAGATCATTGAAGAAGCAGAGAAAGTGTTTCAGAAGATCAATCATGAGATGCTGCTTCCGCTGGCAGATCATATTGCGCTGGCAGCGAAGAGAGCGAAGGAGAACCGCCAGATTCCAAATCCATTTACACCGGATATCCGTGTGTTGTTTGGAGAGGAGTATCAAGTGGCCTTGAAAGGGCGGGAGATCATCCGGCAGCTGACCGGATATGAGATCTCAGAGGATGAAGTCGGATTCATTACGCTGCATATCCATGCCGGGCTTTCAGATGAGGCAGTATCTCAGACGCTGGATACGACCAGAATTGTAAATGAAGGAATTGCCATGATTGAACAGGAATTCGATCAGAAGCTGGAGAGCGGTTCACTTGGATGCACACGTCTGATGAGTCATATGTATTATATGATTCTGAGAACCCGTAAGGGTGAAGGGACGAATGCAGACTTTAATGATTTCATTTTTCAGAATTACCCAAGGACCGGAGAGGCGGCGAAGAGAGTGTGTGACTATATGTCCAGACAGCTGAAACAGCCGGTCGCAAAAGAAGAAATCGGATTTCTTGCAATCCATATCCAGCGGGTTATTTCGCCGGATACGGTATGACCGTGTGCTCTTGAAATACTGTATACCATGAGATATAGTAGTGGATAAGAGCGAAAGGGGAATCCGCAGATGTATAAAATTCTAATCATAGAAGATGACCTTGTGATGGCAGGGGCAATTAAAAAAGAGATGGAAGCGTGGGGAAATGAAGCACGTTATGTGGAAGATTTTGCAAAGGTTCTTGAGACATTTGCAGAGTACGGTCCGCATCTGGTGCTTTTGGATATCACGCTTCCTTTTTATAATGGATATCACTGGTGCAGTGAGATCCGTAAGATATCGAGCGTGCCGGTGATCTTTATCTCTTCCGCAGCGGATAACATGAATATTATCATGGCGATGAATATGGGCGGAGATGACTTTGTGGCAAAACCATTTGACTTAAGTGTACTGACAGCGAAGATTCAGGCTCTGCTGAGAAGAACGTATGATCTGTCAGGAAAAGTGCCGATGTTGGAACATAGAGGAGCAATCCTGAACCTCTATGATACAACAATGACCTATAATGGAGAAAAGATTGAGTTGACAAAGAATGAATTTCGCATCTTACAGACATTGATGGAGAATAAAGGACGCGTGGTCAGCAGAGATACGCTGATGACAAAGCTGTGGGAGACAGACAATTATATCGAAGAGAATACATTGACAGTCAATGTCGGAAGGCTTCGGAAAAAGCTGGAAAAGGCAGGAATGGAAGGATTTATCAAGACGAAAGTCGGCGGTGGATATATCATCGAGAAGGAGTAAAAATGTTTTTACAATATTTGAAAAAAATCCGTTTTGTGCTTCTGTGGAGTTTACTGTGTGCGGGAATCTTTTTTCTCATTTTTGTGTTGGAAGAGATTAACCTGAAGGCAGCGGTTTATCCGACAGTGTTGTGTCTGGCATTTGGATTCCTTTTTCTTCTCTGTGGATATTTGCGGTATAAGAGAACCGGGCAGAAGCTGAAACATCTGCTGCAAGGAGAAGGTCCTTATGAGGATTCACTTCCGATCGCACAAGATGGGATTGAGTCAGGATATCAGGAGCTGATCAGAAAAGAAGAACAACAGCAAAGAAAAGAACATGCCAGATGGGAGAAGTCCGGTCAGGACATGGAGGACTATTATGCAACCTGGGTGCATCAGATCAAGGCACCGATCGCTGTGATGAATGTATTACTCCAGCAGGAAGATACCGAGACGAATCAGAATCTGAAAGCCGAACTGTTCCGGGTGGAACAGTATGTCGAGATGGCACTTGGGTATGTGCGTCTTGACAGTGGCACGAAAGATCTGGTGATCGCACAGTATCCTTTGGATGAAATAATAAGAAAATCGATCCGTAAATATGCAGGACAGTTTATTCGAAGGAGAATCCGTCTGGTTTATGAAGGGACAGACCAGATCGTTCTGACAGATGAGAAATGGCTTTCGTTTATTATTGAACAGTTGTTATCCAATGCAGTGAAGTATACGCTGAAAGGAACAGTGACGATCACTGTCAGTGAAGAAAAGAAACTGACGGTTACAGATACCGGAATGGGAATTGCACCAGAGGATCTGCCGAGAATCTTTGAAAAAGGATATACGGGATATAATGGAAGAATGGAACGGAAATCAACGGGGATTGGTCTGTATCTGAGTCAGATGGCGGCAAAGAAACTGGGGCATCAGATTACGGTTGCGTCGAAGCTGGGGGAAGGCAGCAGTTTTACGATCGATCTGGCAGAGTATCCATTGAGAGCAGAGTAAAACACTAAATCACACAGAGAGAAGCAAGTGACAAAATTGTCACATCAGACAGCTGGAATGTCACAGAAATCAATGTCGGCATTCTGGCTGTATTGTTATACTGAGGATGTTGAAAGAAGAGGAGGTCGTAAAAAATGACAGTTTTGGAAGTAGAAAATTTGAAAAAAATATACCGTCCGCGTTTTGGCGGGAATCAGGTACAGGCACTCTCTAAAGTGACATTCTCAGTAGAAGAGGGCGAATATGTAGCAATCATGGGAGAGAGTGGTTCGGGGAAGACGACATTGCTGAACATGCTGGCAGCATTGGATAAACCAACCGAAGGAGAAGTTTATCTGGATGGAAAACCGTTGTCAGCAATCCGCGAGAAGGATCTGTCCAAGTTCAGGAGAGATCATCTTGGGTTTGTATTTCAGGATTTCAATCTTTTGGATACATTTAATCTGAAGGACAATATTTTATTGCCATTGGTACTGCAAGGAGTAGATTACAGGAAAATGAATGTCAGGATGATGCCAATCGTGAAAGAACTTGGAATTGCAGGACTTCTGGACAAGTATCCGTATGAAGTATCAGGAGGACAGAAGCAGCGTGCAGCAGTAGCAAGAGCACTGATCACAGATCCGAGACTGATCCTGGCGGATGAGCCGACCGGGGCACTCGATTCGAAATCAACGGATGAATTGCTCGGGGTATTTGAGCGGATCAATCAGTCGGGACAGACGATCCTTATGGTAACACATTCTGTCAAAGCAGCGAGCAAGGCCGGGAGAGTGTTATTTATTAAAGACGGAGAAGTTTTCCACCAGGTATATAAAGGTGAACAGACAGATGAACAGTTCTATCAGAATATCTCAGCGACGCTTACAATGCTTGCGACAGGTGGTGAGAGACGATGAAAAGTGGACTTTATCTGAAACTTTCCGTCAATGGAATTAAGAAAAATAAAAAGCTGTATCTTCCGTATCTGATCACATGTATCTGTATGGTGATGATGTTTTATCTGATCGATTATCTTGCAGTGAGCCCGCAGTTTGCCCAGATCAAAGGTGGAGATACTATGCAGATGATCCTCGGATTTGGTTCCGGTGTGATCGCAATCTTTTCTCTGATTCTTCTGTATTACACGAATTCATTTCTGATCCGCAGACGACAGAGAGAGTTTGGGTTGTATCACATCCTTGGAATGGGAAAAATCGACCTTGTAAAAATCATGGTTCTTGAGAATCTGCTCATCAGTGTTGTGACGATTGCAGGAGGAATCGTGGGAGGAATCCTGTTTTCGAAATTAGGGGAACTTCTGGCAGCGAAGATCCTTGGAAGTAATGCCGGACTTTCTATGAAGATCAGTGTTCCGGCACTTGTGGCTACGGCTTTGTTATTCCTGGCCATTTTTGCATTGATCATGCTTCGGATGATCGTGTCTGTCTATCGGTTAAAACCGGTAGAACTTTTAAAAAGTGAAAAGACAGGAGAGAAACCTCCGAAGGCAAACTGGATCTTTGCAGTAATCGGGTTGCTTCTGCTTGGTGTGGCTTATTATTTATCTCTGACAATCAAAGATCCACTTGCAGCGATGGTATGGTTTATGGTAGCTGTCGTGCTGGTAATCCTTGCAACGTACCTGCTATTTATTGCCGGCTCGGTTGCATTTTGTAAAATGATGCAGAAAAAGAAAGGATATTATTATAAAACAAATCATTTTATTTCGATTTCATCCATGATTTACCGTATGAAACGAAACGGAGCAGGATTAGCCTCTATCTGTATTCTGTCCACAATGGTCCTGGTTATGGTATCTTCTACAACCAGCCTGTATATGAGTATGGAACATGGCCTGAATCTTCGTTATCCGAAATCTGTTCAGATTGAGATGTACACGAAACCGGAGCAGACGGAAGAAATGAAAGAGACTCAGAATGGACAGATTATAGATCTTGTACAGAATGTTTTGAAAGAGCATAACCAGACCGCGGAGAATCCGGAGAATTACCGGATGCTTACAGTCAGTGGAATTGTTTCAAAAAATGAAATCTATTTTAATCCGGAGAATGCTCCTGGAGTCAATGGAGTGAATACATTTGATCATTTAAAAATGATCTATGCTCTGCCTATGGAGGAGTATAATCAGATCATGGGGACGAATCTGGAGCTTGCTTCCGGGGAAGCGTATCTGTATACGAAAGATTCCGATTTCGCTTATGATCAGATCACGGTGGAGAATTCCGGAACATGGAGTATTAAAGGACATCTGGATAAAATGATTTCAAATGGAAATGATGTGTCAAATATGAACAGCAGCCTCTATCTGGTGGTTCCCGGACTGGAAGAGATAAAGGCTTTGGAAGAAGGAAATGTTTCTGTTTACGGTGTCAATGGTTCTTATGAAAAATGGTACTACAATTTTGATCTGTCCTGTGGAGACGAAGAGCAGATCCAGATTCAAAATGAGATTGACAAGAAAATCAATGTACTGGCTGAACAGGAATTGGATACCATATTTTTTAAAGTTTATACAGACAGCAGAGCCGCATCAAGAGCTGATTACCAGGCTTTGTACGGCGGTCTGTTCTTCCTTGGAATCCTTCTTGGAGTCGTATTCATTCTTGGAATGGTGTTGATCATTTATTATAAACAGATCACAGAAGGCTATGAGGATCAGGACAGGTTTCAGATTCTGATGAAAGTGGGGATGACACAGAAAGAAGTGCGCCAGACAATCAATTCCCAGGTGATGACAGTATTCTTCCTGCCTCTTGTGGCTGCCGGAATTCATACGGCATTTGCATTTCCAATGATAGAAAAAATGGTGCAGCTGCTTGCTTTTACCGACATAAAATTCCTGATTCTGGTGACTGTGTGCTCCTATCTGGTATTTGCATTATTTTATATTATTGTGTATCTGGTAACTTCGAAACAGTATTATAAAATTGTTAGTGGAAAACAGGAAGAAAGTCTTTTTTCTTAATTCAAAGAGTGATAGAATAGAATTATCAGAAAAAGGAGGACTTGCTTATGATGAATCATACAATTATTACAATTGGAAGACAGTTTGGAAGTGGCGGTCATGAAGTGGGAAACAGACTGGCAGAAAGACTGAACATTCCTCTTTACGATCATAATCTGATTCGAATGGCAGCAAGAGATCTTGGAATTTCGAACGAAGAAGCTGGAAGAGTAGATGAGATGAGACTGGGAAATGTGTTATCAAGTTATTATATTGGAATGGGCGATTACACAACATTTATGCTTAGTCCTGAGGCCGAGAAGCCATTGAGTGACAAAATTTTCGAGACACAGTCAGCAATCATCCGTAAGCTGGCAGAACGCGGACCAGGAATCTTCGTAGGACGCTGTGCAGATTATGTTCTCGGTGATTATTCGAATGTTGTGAATACCTTTATCTATGCTTATAAAGATGACAGAATCAACCGAATCATGGATATCTATAAGCTTTCCGAGAAAGAGGCTGTGGATAAGATCAAGAAGATTGACAGAGAAAGACGTCTGTATTACGAGGGCAGGACAGACCGTAAGTGGGGAAGTATTGATGCGAATGCAATCCTGCTGAATACAAGTCTTCTTGGAATTGATGGTGCGGTAGATGCACTTGAGGCGATTTATCATAAGTGGGAAAAGAGATAACAGAATAAGTAGAAAAGAAATGAAATAATTAACAAGAGAGAGCTGTCGCTTAGTGATGATAAATTGTAATATGATAAATCACGAAGCGGCAGCTCTCTTCAATGCGTTAGAGAGAGTTGTTTCTAAAGTCCAAACTCCTTTAATAACTTCTTCTGATATTCCCTGTCCACTGCTGCCT
>OLGZ01000324.1_pt1 | contig 41187 bp, 41 predicted proteins | sample 1605981 | NCBI WGS metagenome assembly OLGZ01 (sample SAMN03283291) | human gut metagenome | biome: human-associated habitat; material: feces | host: Homo sapiens | place: Peru | collected 2012 | reverse complement strand
TATGACCCCTTGCTTGTAAGGCAAGTGCTCTAACCAACTGAGCTAAGCATCCAAACATATACGTGAGAACGTATATAAATATATCAGTATTTTTGATGATTGTCAAGTGAGTTTTGAGAATTTTTGTTAATCTCTTTCATTTTTTCTTCAATCCATCCCGGTAAGGCGGATTTAAGGAGATAAAAGCCAAAAACAGTTTCCTTTATTTTTTTTCGCTTTAATTCTATAACATCATCATTAAGACCCTTTGCAGATAATCTTAACTGATTATGTTTTTCGGGTATTGATATTATTTTTACTTTTATAGTATCGCCTATGTTTAAATAATCTGTAACATCACTTACATATTTTTCTGTTATTTCAGAAACATGAATAAGTCCGCTATATTCTTCATCAAGTGATGCAAATGCCCCATATTTTTCTATAGCACTTATTTTCGCACTTACAATATCCCCTTCCATATATTTAGTCATATTTAGCACCTTCCAAAGCAATTATAACACATGTTAAGTATACTTTACAATTTTTCTTTACTTAGAATGGACTTGGTTGTATAATTAAGCTGGTGATACACATGAAAGTAGAAAATAGAATAAAGGAAATAATTGAAAAAATAAGACCCTATTTAAATCAAGATGGTGGGGACGTTAAGTTTATTAAATTTGAAAATGGAATTTGCTACGTAAAATTGAGTGGAGCATGTGCAGGGTGTATGTTTGCTGATATGACATTGCAAAACACAGTGGAAGAAATGATAATATCAGAAGTTCCAGAAGTTATAAAAGTAATGAATATAAATGAAGCTTAAATATAGCTTCTTTTTTTCACCCATTCAACTTCTGGAATATACTTACCATATAACTTTGTTAAAAATAAATATACATTTGCTAAAAACATTTCATAATCATCAGCTTTAGTAATTATTTTATCAATTAAATTTTCCTTCAAATCATTATTTACAATCTCATCATACAAATCAAAAAAATAAGATGGATATAAAAGTCTACCATAAAAAAGCAATGCTTCCTTATAACTTAAATAGTTGTTTTGAAAATACTCCAAAACTTCAAAATAAGCGTTTTCCCCATTAAAAAAAGCGGATTTTATGTATTCACAAACATCTCTTATTCTAAAATCATAAATATATCTTAATGGATTATATAGTTCGTATAAATTATCTTCTGAACCAATTCTTTTATGACATACACTCATTAACGTTATGTCTTCTAATTTAGAAGCTTCTCTAATATAAAGTATAGCATTTTCTGCAAGTCCTATATAATAATTTGCATAATTACATAAATTTGGATATTTTTTCCATATTTCATTTATTTGTGCTTCAAAATAATCATTTTTTGTTTTCCATAAACTTATCCAATCACTTCTGCTTAATGTTTTATCACAAGTTACTGAAACAGAATTATTATTAATATAGCACACATCCGACAAATTTATTCGTGCTTTTAAGTTAATATAAAGTTCCATTAACACATAAGGAAGACCATTTACGTAAGTAATTATATTATTTTCTTTATTTAATTTTATTTCGTGAACTAAAATATTTTTTTTAAGCATTTGTATATTTATATCATATAAATACTCTATATCTTCTTCTGGCCTTTTAAGACGTTCTAATACATAATTACTATTAGAATATTCAAAAAAATATTTATCATCCATATAACTAATCGTATCAGGGTGTAAATCATAATAAAATGATAATGCATTTTTCATAAAAGGCCTCCTTGATAAATAATATGAAAAAAACAATAAACATATGTTTATTGTTTTTACTTAGCTTCTTCTACTGCTCTAGTTTCCCTTATTACAGTTACTTTTACCGTGCCTGGGTATTGCATTTCTTTTTCAATTCTAGTTTTTATATCACGAGCTGTTTTATAACTTCCTATATCATCAATCTTATCTGGCTTAACAATTACTCTAAGTTCTCTACCAGCCTGCATTGCATAAGCCTTATCAACACCATCAAAATCAGTTGCAATTGACTCTAATTGTTCCAAACGTTTTACATAATTTTCTAATGAATCATTTCTAGCACCTGGTCTTGCAGCTGATAAACTATCTGCAATTGCTACTAAAACAGAAATAACACAATTAGGTTTTTTGTCCCCATGGTGGGATTCTATAGCATTTAACACAACTGAATCTTCTCCATACTTTTTAGCTATGTTTGCGCCTATTTCAACATGGCTACCCTCAACTTCAAAATCAATTGCTTTCCCAATATCATGAAGTAATCCCGCACGTTTTGCAAGTGCTACGTTTTCTCCTAATTCAGCAGCCATAATTCCTGCTAAATGAGCAACTTCTTTAGAATGCTTTAAAGCATTTTGACCATAACTTGTTCTAAAATTTAATTTCCCCAAAATAGTAACTAATTCTGGATCCATCTTGGTAATTCCAAGCTCAAACATTGCTTCTTCTCCATATTCTCTTACTTTAACATTCAATTCTTTACATGTTTTGTCGTATAATTCTTCTATTCTAGATGGATGTATTCTACCATCCTTAATTAAAGCTTCTATTGTTTGCCTTGCAATTTCTCTTCTTAAAGGATCAAAACTTGATAAAACAATAGCTTCTGGAGTATCATCTATTATAAGATCAACACCAGTTACAGCCTCTATCGTTCTTATATTTCTTCCTTCTCTACCGATTATTCTACCTTTCATATCATCATTTGGTAAATTAACTACACTTACAGTTTGTTCATTAGTCACGTCAGATGCATATTTTTCCATTGATTCAACAAGTAAGTTTTTAGCTTTTTTATCAACTTCCATCTTAGCTTCTGCTTCCTTTTCTTTGATGAATGATGCTATTTCCTTGCTCATTGATAATTCAACTTGTTTCATTATTTCTTCTTTTGCTTGCTTTTTTGAAAAGCCAGATATTTTTTCTAATTTTTCTATTTGTTCTTTAATTACGTTTTCTGCTTTTTCTTCTAATTTTTGAATTTCTTTTTGTTTTTTTATAATACTATTTTCTTTTTCGTCTAGCATTTGCTCACGATTTTGAAGTAAACCATCACGTCTATCTATACTACTTTCACGTTGCAATAAACGTTCTTCATTAGATTTTATTTCTTCTTTCTTTTCTTTTATTTCTTTTTCAGTTTCTAATTTTAGTTTATAAGTTTCTTCTTTTGCATCCAAAAGAGCATCGCGTTTTGCTTTTTCTGCTTCTTTTTTTGCCTTTTCTATTATGCTAGATGCCTTATATTGTTCACTTTTCTTTTTTAGTGACATTATGATAAAAGCAATTATTGCTCCAACAAATAATCCAACTATTAGAAGTAAAACAGGAATCAATATATTTCCCATTTTATTTCCTCCTTATTTTGTATAATAGATATACACTTATATTGTAAAATTTATCTAAGTTAATGTCAAGAAAAAGAGATTTATCAAAATTGGAAAACGTAAAATCAATCGAATATTTTTTGCCATAATTTATTGAAAAAATTAGTTTTTTGTTCTTTGGTTTTTTCTTTTACATTTATATAAAGTTTTTCTTTGTGTATTATTTTATTTCCAAGTTTAATAATAGCACAACCCACATTTTCACCGTTTTTATAATCTTTTTTATCTGTTATTTTATATTCAATGTTTACAAGTTGTTTTTCTTTTTCTGTTATCGGGAAATAATAATCATCTAAAGCATATATTTTCTTATTAGGTAAATTCATTTTATCTTTATCAAATACCTTTATCATTTTATAGTTATCAAAACCATATTCGTATAACTCTTTATGATTTTTAAAATCATTTCCATCGTTTAGCGTAACTACTATCAAATGCATATTATCTTTACTAGCCGAAGTAACTAATGTTCTTCTTGCTTTATCTGTGTATCCGGTTTTTCCACCTGTTGTATATTTATACGTGTATAAAAGTTTATTTTTGTTAGTCCAAACATATGTTTTTTCATTTGTTTTAACGGTATGTTTTTTACAACCAGTAATTTTTCTAAATGTAGGATCGGAATTTGCATAGCGCATTAAAAGAGCCATATCGTATGCGGTTGAATAGTTTTTTGTTTTTTCATCTAACCCGTGTGGATTAGAAAACGTGGTGTTTTTCATGCCGATTTGTTTTGCTTTTTTGTTCATCAATTTAACGAATTTTTCTTCTCCGCCAAGATAATCTGCAATCATAAGAGCAGCATCATTACCACTTTGCATCATAAGGCCATAAACCATGTCTTTAAGTTTCATTTTTTCACCAATACTTAAGTATATGTTTGAACCGTATGATTCTAATACTTTATCAGTTACGGTTACGGTTTTGTTTAATTTTCCCGATTCTACAGCAATTATTCCGGTCATTATTTTTGTAGTTGAAGCAATTAGTTTTTTCTTATTCATGTTTTTTGAAACAAGCACTCTTTTTGTATCTTGTTCCATAAGTACGGCTGATTCTCCTAGACTGTAAGCGTTTATTTTTACCGGAAGTAACAATAAAACTGTTATTAATAAAAGTATTTTCTTCAATTTCATCACCTACGTAATTGTATGAATTGAAATTTTAAAAAAATACCTCATTTGAAGTATTTTTTATATTATTTAGATAATAGTTCACAGACTAAAGAACTTAACTCTGTTGGATTAGAAACTGGAAGTCCTTCAATTAGTCTTGCCTCATCATATAAAATTTTAGTGTACTTTTTTAGCATTTCTTTATCTGTTTTGTATAATTCTTTTATCTTTTTAGCAATATCATGTTCCTCGTTTATTTCAAGAACCAATTTAGCATTTACATGTTCATCTGTTGGCATTGCATTAATTACTTTTTGCATTTCTACGGTAACTTCGCCATCACTTGTTAAGCAAAGTGGATGTTTTTTTAATTTATTTGTGTATCTTATTTGTGAAACTTCATCGTTTAAAGATTCCTTCATAAATGAAAACATCTCTTTATCTTCTTCGTTTTTCTTTTTTAGAGCTTCTTTTTCTTCTTTGCTTGACAAATCAAAGTCATTTGATGCTATGTTAACAAACTTTTTGTCTTCGTATTTATCAAGCATTTTAAGTACGAATTCATCAACGTAATCCGTTAAATATAATACTTCCTTGTTTTTATCCTTTAGACTTTCTACTTGTGGCATCATATCTATTTTACTTATAGTCTCACCACATGCATAGTAAATTGCATCATCTTCTTTATCCATCTTATTTACGTATTCTTTTAATGTTATGTTTTTCTTTTCCTTTGATGAATAGAAAATTACAAGATCTTTTAGTTCATCTTTTTTAGCTCCATAATTATCATAAATACCGTATTTTATATTGACACCAAATGTTTTAAAGAATTCTTCGTATTTATCTCTTTCGTTTTCAAGCATTAAGGAAAGTTCTTTTAAAACTTTCTTTTCAATTGTTTTTGCAATAACTTTTAATTGTCTGTTTTGCTGAAGCATTTCTCTTGATATGTTAAGTGATAAATCTGGAGAATCTACAACACCTTTTACGAAGTTTAGATAATCTGGAAGTAAGTCTTCGCATTTTTCCATTATTAAAACTCCGTTCGAATAAAGTTCTAGGCCTTTTTTATAGTCTTTTGTGTAAAAGTCGTATGGTGGATTTTGTGGTATGAACATAAGTGCGTCATAACTAACTAATCCTTCTACTTTAGTGTGGATTACTTTAAGTGGCTTTGCATAATCTAAAAATTTATCTTGATAGAAGTTAAAGTATTCCTCTTCTTTTATTTTGCTTTTGTTTTTCTTCCATAAAGGAACCATGCTATTTATTGGATCAGTTAACGTTTCTTTACCTGTTTTTTCATCTTTTATCTCCATTTTTATTGGATAAGTTACGTAATCTGAGTATTTTTTTATAAGTGCTTGAATCTTAAATTCTTCTAGGAATTCATCGTAGTTTTCACCTTCGGTATTTTCTTTTATATGAAGTGTTATTTTTGTTCCCACATCACTTTTATCTATTTTTTCTATTTCGTATCCACTAGCACCCTTAGATACCCACTTATAAGCATCACAGCCTGCTTTTTTACTTTCTACGCATACTTTATCAGCAACCATAAAGCTTGAATAAAATCCTACACCGAATTGTCCTATTATGTTTATTTTATCTTTTTTAGATAGCCCTTCTTTAAATGCTAAAGAACCACTTTTTGCAATGGTACCTAAATTTTCTGATAACTCGCTTTCTGTCATACCAATACCATTATCTTCTATAGTAAGTAATCTTTTTTCTTTATCTATTTTAAGTTTTACGAATAATTTTTTCTTATCAACCTTTAGTTTTTTATTTGTTAATGATTCATAGTATAACTTATCTAATGCGTCAGAAGCATTTGAAATAAGTTCTCTTAAGAATATTTCCTTATTGGTATAAATTGAATTAATCATTAAATCTAATAATTTTTTTGATTCTGCTTTAAATTGTCTTTTTGACATATTAGTCATCTCCTTGTTTATTTAATTCATAACTAAATTATAGTACCAACTATTAGCACTGTCAAGGAGTTAGTGCTAATAAAATTATTAAAATTTATTAGTAAAATTTAAAAATTAAGAACCTTTTCGTTCTTAATCTAATATAAACCATGTATTTTTGATATATCATCGCTAGATAGTTCATCAACAGCCCATATTCCTGCTTTTTTTGTTAAGGAAAGGTCTATGGTATGTGTTACTGTATCTTTTACATCTTGCATTTTTTCTATTTTATAATCCATATATTTTTCATCAGAAAAGTTTCCTTTATCATCATTGAATTTTTCTGGATTATTCTTTAACTCTTCCTCAGCTTTTAAAATAGCACTTTTATAATTTAGCACAGTTACTTCAACTGTTGCAATAGCTTTATCTTTATCTTCTTTTATATCCTTTATAACATATGATAAGCTATCATATTGTTTTTCCATAAGATTTTGATATTTTTCTTTTGCATCATCTGATAAAGTTTCATTTTCAATGGTTTCCTTTAATTGGGTAATTATATTATCATCTTTTGATCTGTACTTTTCAAAGAAAGTTTTAACTGCTTCTTCTGGCTTTCTATCATTTAAACTGCAACTACAACCTGCAAAAAGTAAAATAGCAAATACAATTGTTAGTGACTTTATAGCTATATTTTTCATAATTTTTCCTCCTTCGTTTATTAATTTGTAAGACTATTAATTTTTTATACTATTTTTTTAAAACTTTTATCAAATTTTTTAATTTTTCTATAACTTTAAAATCTAATTTATTAACACTATTAAACAATTTTTCATAAGCTTTCTTGGAACTATCTATTTCTTTATTAAAGCATTCGAAATATATATATTTAGTTTCATAATCATTACTATTCTTCTGTATTTGTTTTAAATAGTTTATTAAATCGTCAATCATCTTGCTTTCATACCTTGTATAAAAACTATTTAGTTTTTCCATGTTTGTTACTTTATAATTTATTTTTGTTTCTTCTAAAGAATAGAATGTTGTTATAATATCATCTGCTTCATCAAATAATAAATTACTTTTTCCTATCACGTTACCTTGTTTATCAAACTTAAATGATAAAGCACTATAAGATGAAAATAAAACACAAGCATAAGGCTCTTTAACTGTTAAACCTTTTATAAATATCTCTGTTTTATCTTTTATCATATCTAAAAAGGTTCTATCTACCATCAAATCATAATTATAAAAATCTTGCAAACACTTATCTGACACTTTAAATGTTAGTATTACTTTAATATGTTTTACATCATCGGTTTTATTCCAATCATAAAATTCATATGCAATTTTTTGATAATTAACTAAAATATCATACGTTTTTTTCATTTTTGTCTCCTTTACTAAAAATAGATACATTAACTAAGAAAAAACCAATTAAAAAATAATATAATTCTGGTAATTTTATTATATAGTTTATATATTCTTTAAAATTATACCCAAAAGAAAATAAATTTATGTATAAAATTAATGTAGATAATCCGAGCAGCATGAATCCAAAACCCATTAAAAATAAAAAAATTTTTGTAAGCATTTTATTCACCTAGTAAATTTTATTTATATTAATATATTTTTAGTATAAGTAATTTTAATTTTTTTATGTCAAAGAATATTAAATTTATGATATAATTTTTTTGTAAATAATAAACATATATATTATAATGGAGGTCATAATGAATATTATAAAGGTTTTACAATATGTTTTTTTAGGAGCCTTGCAAGGATTTACGGAACCTATTCCCATATCATCTAGTGGGCATCTTTTAATTGCTAAAAAATTATTTAACTTTAAGATGCTTGGTGATATAAATTTTGAAATAGTTGTCAACTTTGGTTCTTTTTTAGCTATTATGTTTTTGTATAGAAAAGAAATTTTAAAAATAATTAATGATTTTTTTAGTTATTTAAAAACTAAAAAAAATGAATATAAGGAAAATTATAAGTATGCTTGGTTAATTGTTATAGGAACCATACCAGCAGGTCTTATAGGTTTTATTTTTAAGGATAAAATTGATTTATTATCTAACAATGTTAAGTTAGTTGGAATTGCTCTTTTAATTACATCGCTAGCATTATTTTTGATAAAAGATTTTAAAGGAAAAAAAGATAAAAATAATATAACAATTGGAGATGCAATTAAAGTTGGATTATTTCAAGTTGTTGCATTATTTCCTGGAATTTCTAGAAGTGGTTCTACAATAGTTGGAGGAATGATGAGCGATTTTAAAAGGGATACAGCGGTCAATTATTCATTTATGCTTTATTTGCCAATTAGTTTAGCTACCATGATTCTTGGAATGAAAGATTTAATTACAACGCCAAATATCGGTGAACTTATAGTACCATATACTTTAGGAATGATAGTAAGTGCATTAATAACTTATTTTAGTGCTAAATGGTTTATTAACATAATGAAAAAAGGAAAATTAGGATATTTTTCATTATACTGTTTAATAGTTGGAATACTGGTTATCTTATTTCTATAAAAATTTAAAAAACATCACTAATGATGTTTTTTTATAACAATATACCAATAATTACAACTATAATTAATAAAACTATTGAAATGACTATTTTCTTAATTACACTTTTTTTCTCTTCTTCAGTTAGGTTTTCCATTTTTATATCCTCCTATATTATGAGTTTATACTATCATAAATATATAAAAATATCAACTTAAATATGTAAAAGAAAATCTTCTAGGCCAACTTTCTTATCAATTAATCCTGCTTTTATTTTAAAATCTAGATTATGTAATTTTTTTAAAATATTAGATAACTCATATATTAAAAAATTAGTTCTCATTGCAAGTTGAATTTTATAAGGATGAACGTTTAAGATTTGTTTTATCTCATCTTGACTCTTACCATTTTGATCCAACAATTTAACCTGATAAATGAATAGGAATTGATTAGCTAGTAATGAAATTATTTTTATAGGGTCTTCTCCTATGATTAACAAATCATTTAAGCATTCATACATTTTATTTAGATCTTTATTCATAATAGCATTAGTAAAATCAAATATATTATCTTTTAATCCTTTACTTGATATTTCATTAATATCATTTTTAGTTATTATATAATCATTTTCTTTATATATGATCATTTTCCTTATTTCACTAAGTAATACATCTATGTTTTTTCCAACATAATTGACGAAATAAACCGCGGTTTTATAGTCTATTTTGTAATTATTTTCTTTAAATTCATTCATAACAAAATTAGGAATTTCCTTTTCTTGTATTAAACCTTTATAAATTACCTTACAATATCTTTTTATATCTTTTACTATTTTTTTTCTTTCATCTATTTTATCTGATATAACAGTTAATATTACTATATTATTATGATCATTATCTTCTATATATTTAGTTAAATATTCAAAATCATGATTAATGTTTTCTTTTATGGAAGTTAAAAACAAAGCGTTCTCTCCTATTAAAACCTTTTTATCTCCAAACATGGAAATGCAAGATGCATCATCTAATAATTCATCTATTTTATTAGATGATAAATCATATTTTATTATGTCTTTAATCCCCTTAGTTATCTTATCTATTTCTTTTTTTATTAAACTGTAATCATTTCCATAAATTAAATAAGTATTCATATTACCACCTAAAAATATTATACAATAAAAAAAGAAACTATGCTAGTTTCTCTAATAATTCAGCCTTTTTCATTGAAGTGTATCCTTCGATACCCTTTTCTTTAGCTAATTTTTTAAGTTCTGCAACTGTTAATTTTGATATATCGCTACTTTCTTCCTTTTTAGGAGCAGCTTTTTTAGTTTCTTTCTTTTCTTCTTTTACTTCTTTTTTAGATGTTTTAACTTCTGCTTTTGCTTCCTTAGGCATTTTGCCTTCTAAAGCATCTTTTGCGATCTTAACTAAATTAGAAAATGCCTTAGGTTCATTAATAGCGATTTCAGAAAGCATTTTACGGTTTATAGCAACACCAGCTTTTGATAAACCATTTATGAATCTTGAATAACTAATTTCGTTTTCACGACATGCAGCGTTAATACGTACTATCCATAATTTTCTAAAGTTACGTTTGTTTTGTTTCCTATCTCTAAATGCATATACATATGAATGCATTACTTGTTCTTTTGCAGTTTTGAATAATCTATGTTTGCTACCAAAGTATCCTTTAGCTTGTTTTAAAATTTTCTTACGACGTGCTTTTGTTACAGCACCATTTTTTACTCTTGCCATCTTTTATTTCCTCCTTAATTCTTACATATTACATATTATAAAGTATCAACTATTCTCTTTAATCTGTTTGAATCTGCTTTACTTAAAGCTGATTTTGATCTTCTTGCTCTATTAAAAGCAGAATTTTTACTACCTGTATTATGTCTTGATCCTGGATGTCCAACAGTGATCGTTCCACTTTGTCTTACATTTAAAACTTTTTTAGTACCTTTATGAGTCTTTTGTGTTTTCTTTGCCATAATAATTCCTCCTATTTCTTAATTGGGCTAATCATAGCCATCATATTCCTTCCATCAAGTGTTGGAGCACTTTCTAATGTTCCTATTTCATTTAATTCATCTGCAAATCTTAGCAACACTTCTCTACCTTTATCAGTAAATTGCATTTCACGTCCTCTAAAACGTATGGATAATTTGATTTTATGACCCTTTTCTAAGTATTTTTTAGCATTTGTTAACTTAGTATTAAAGTCATGTACATCAATATTTGGTGACAGACGGTATTCTTTAGTTTCAGCATTATTTTCTTTTTGCCTTTTCTGAGACTCTTTTTGTTTTTTCTTCTTTTCGTATTTAAACTTATTGTAGTCCATTAACTTACATACTGGGTTTTCTCCATTATTAATTAAAACTAAATCAAATCCAGCATAAGAAGCAAGCGTTAAAGCCTCATCCTTTGATTTAATACCAAGTTGTTCACCGTTTGGGCCAATTACAAGCATTTGTTTTGCTCTTATTTGTTCATTAATTGGCATTTCTTTTTCTTTTGCTATATCAAGCACCTCCAAAATAAAAAGTGAATACGACATTAGTATCCACCTTAAAAAAACGCTTGTTTATTTATTTTTACTTGGCGTTTGACCCACTGTTTAATTACAATCGGGTGAGATGAATACTCGTCTTCTTTCCTTCATATCAAAATTACCTCTATAGTATACAACATATTTTATTATATTGCAAGTAATTTTATTACGTTTTATCTTAAACTCTCTATTTGTTTTTCATAATCTTCCTCATTCGTAATGTAAGAACCAGAAACTACCATACTACATCCCGCTGTTTTACACATGTTAATGGTATCTTTATTAACACCACCATCAATGCTTATTAATAAATTTTTAGGGGCAACTTTTTTTAATTGCTTTATCTTACTTATTACTTCTTTTTTAAAGGTTTGACCACCAGATCCTGGAGTAACACTCATAAACAAAACTAAATCTATATCATTTATATAAGGCATAAGCTTTTCTATGCTAGTTTCTGGATTTATTGCAAGACCTACTTTCGTTTTGCTTTCCTTAACATATTTAATCAAGCTTGAATCTTTTATTATTTCTACATGAAACGTAAGTAAATAAGGCTTAAGAGTTAAATACTTTTCTATCATACTATAATCTTGCACCATCATATGAACATCGAGTCTTTTCCTAGAAAGTTGTACTACCTTTTTATAATCTTCAAACAAAAAGGCTTTATTTTTAACAAACTTTCCGTCCATTACGTCAACATGAAGAAAGTCCGCACTTGATTCATTGACTTTTTTTATAGCATAATCTAATCTATTACATTCTTTTAATATTGATACAGAAACCTTCATATTCTTACCTCTTTAACCCATCTATGCTTTCTATAAATTTCTTATAGTTTTCATATCTTGTTTTTCTTATTTTACCTTTTTCTACTAATTCTTTTATATAGCATCCATCTTCTTTTAAATGCATGCAGTCCTTATATTTACATTTGTCTTCGTTTTGATAAAATTCTACAAAGTTATCCTTTATATCTTTTTTATCCATTCCGTTAAAATCAAGGGAGGAAAAGCCTGGAGTATCCGCAACTAACCCGCCTTTTACTTCTAAAAGTTCAACGTGTCTTGTTGTGTGTCTTCCTCTACCTAATGCTTTAGAAATTTCTCCTGTTGCTAAATTTAAATCTTTTTTTAAACTATTTAATAGGGACGATTTTCCTACTCCTGTTTGACCTGTTAAAACACTTAATTTACCCTTTAAAATGCTTTCTATGTTAGTTAGATCATTATTTATAAAAACTTTATATCCAATACTTTTATAATAGCTAATTGCCTCATCTATTTCGCATGTAGAATCTAAAAGATCATACTTAGTAAAACAGATAACTGGAACAACGTTATTATACTCTATTACAACAAGCATTTTATCTAGTAAGTTACTAGAGAAATTAGGCTCTTTGCAACTTACTAAAATTATAGCTTCATCTATGTTTGCAACGGGAGGCCTTATAAGTTCATTTTTTCTAGGTAATATCTTAGTTATTATACGTTTTTCTAAATCAAAATCAACCATATCACCAACAAGAGGAGAAATCTTTTGATATCTAAATTTCCCTATTGATGAACATTCATAATACTTGTTATCACACTGAACAGTCCATTTGTTACTTATTAATTTTATTACTCTGCCTTGCATTATTCTTCCTTTAAATTATCATCTAAATTATCATTTGTAGTTGTAGTTTCTTTAGTTGTTGTAGTAGGTTTCTTTGAAAGAACAATTTTAACTTTATCCTTTTCAAATATTTCTTCACCTGCTTTTGGAGATTGTGCTAAAACAATTCCTTCTTCCACTTCATCAGTTTCTTTATAACTTGGAGTTTGAAGTGTTAAGCCATATTTCTTACAAAATTCCTCAACTCTATCTAATGTCCAGGATTCCTCTACCATATCTGGATACGTTGATAATATTTTTGGAATGTAAAGAGTTAAACGTTCTCCTGGAGCTAACTTTTCACCTTTACTTACACTTTGCTCTATTATTAGCTGTTCTTTTCCTTCATATTTAACAGAATCGGTTACTTCTTTTTCTTCTATGATAACACTTATTCCTAATAACTCTAATTTAGCCTTAATTTCATATGCATTTTTACCTACATAATCTTCTATTTCTATTTTCTTAGAGCCTGATGAATAATAAATTATAACTTTACTACCTTCTTTTACATATCTATTCTTACTAGGAGATGTTTCTATTACTAAATTTTCACTCACATCATCACTTGCTTTTTCTTTTGATTCTATCTTAAGACCAGACTTTCTTATCATGTCTTCTGCTTTTGAAATTTCCATACCATAGACATCAGGAACTTTAACTTCTTTCGATGAAGATAGTTTAGGAATTACTATAATAATCAAAAATAAAGTAATTACAAACACCGCTATTATAGATGAGATAAGAGTAATTTTATTTTTGTTAGATTTATTTATATTTTCGTCTTCATTAATTTGCTTTGCTACCGGTTTCTCATCTTTCGTTTCCCTTTTTTCTTCCTTAAGAGAATCTATTTTTCTTGTGTCAGAAAAATCAGTTTCAGGATATTTAAAAGTTATTTTTTCTTCATTTTGTCTTTCTTCATCTAAACAAGTCTTTATATCTTCTGCCATTTGTCTTACATCATGATACCTATTTTTAGGATTCTTAGCCGCAGCTTTTAGTATTATGTTTTCAACTGACTGAGGCACAACGGGATTAATTTCTCTAACAGAAGGTAGAGGATCTTTCATATGTTTTAGTGCTATTTCAACCGCACTATCCCCATTAAACGGAACCTTACCTGTTAGCATTTCAAACATTAAAATTCCAAGAGAATATATGTCGCTTCTAATGGTTGATCCTTTACCGCTTGCTTGTTCCGGAGGTAAATAATGAACGGATCCCATTACCGAATTAGTTTGGGTAAGTTCCGTACTATTTAAAGCAACAGCTATACCAAAGTCAGTAATTTTAACTAAACCACTGTCTTTTATCATTATGTTTTGAGGTTTTATGTCTCTATGAATAATATACGAATCATGTGCACTTGCAAGTGCATCTAATAACTGAAGCATAATGTCCATTGTCTCAGAAAGGGATAAAACACCACGTTTTTTTATTAACTGCTTTAGCGTTTTTCCTTCAATATATTCCATTACGATGTAAAAGTTTCCTTCATCTTCACCAACATCATATATTTCAACTATGTTGGGATGTGATAAAGAAGAAGCCGATAGTGCCTCTCTTTGAAATCTTCTTACGAATTTTTCGTCTCCTGCAAGGTCTCCTCGTAAAACCTTTACAGCAACACGCCTATCTAAAATAGTATCACGAGCTAAATAAACATTAGCCATTCCACCTTCGCCAATTAGTTTTTCAATTTCGTAGCGATCATTTATTTTTTGCCCTTTTGCGATCACTTAACTTCACCACTTTCTCTTTCTAAATATGCGATGGATACATTATCAGTTCCACCCCTTAAATTACTCTTCTTAATTAATTTAACAATCTTTTCTTCCATTGTTATATCACTATTTAACACTTTTTGAATTTGATCAAACGTAAGCATGTTAGTTAATCCATCACTACATAGTAATATAGCATCACTTTTTATATCAACATCAAAAATATCAACATCTATTGGATTATTAGCCCCAAGTGCTCTCATAAGTACGTTTTTTCTAGGGTGATTCATAGCCTCTTCTTTAGTAAGTTCTCCAGTTTCCACTAAAAGATTAACTAGAGTATGATCTTTAGTTACTTTATATAGTACTTTATCTTTCATTACAAATCCTGAAGAATCTCCAACATTTCCGAAAAGAATATATTTATCAGTTACGATTGCTAAAACTATAGTTGTTCCCATTCCTTTACTTTCTGGAAATTCATCAGTATACTTAAAAATATCATCGTTTAAAAGGCTTACGTTTTCTCTTATCCAAGATACTGCACTTTCTTTATCTCCAACTGTTTCTAAGTTTTTAAATTTTTCTGTTAGACCATTTACAACAATTGATGATGCAACTTCACCCGCCTTATGTCCTCCCATTCCATCTGCTACAACAAGCAAATATTCACCAGATAAATTTTTAATTATCATAACAGAATCTTCATTATGGGTTCTAACCTTTCCCGTGTCAGATAAATAATAAGCTTTCATTTTAATTTTCCTTTCCAGAAATTTGTTCACTTCTAAGTTGTCCGCAAGCTGCAGATACTTTAGAACCAAACTCTCTTCTTATGGTAACGTTTATATTTTCTTCTTTTAATATATCATAAAATCCATTAATTGTCACTTTAGGGGAAGTTTTATACTCTATGTGTGAAGTTTCGTTATACGGTATTAAATTAACGTAGCAATTAAGTCCCTTAAGTAGGTTAGCAAGTTTTATAGCGCACTCTTCACTATCGTTTATACCTCTTAATAAAATATATTCAAAAGTTACGCGGCGATTAGTTTTTGCAATATAATCTCTTACCGCATCCATTATGTCTGCTATCTTGTAAGCTTTGTTAATAGGCATTATTTTATCTCTTATATCATCAGTTGGAGCATGAAGACTTATCGCTAAATTAACACCCGCTTTTTCTTTTGTAAATTCCCTTATTTTAGGAACAATACCGCAAGTTGATACGGTAATGTGTCTTATTCCTATGTTTATTCCCTTAGGATCATTTATTATGTTAATAAATTTCATTACGTTATCATAATTATCAAATGGTTCTCCTATCCCCATTAAAACAACATGACTTACTCTTTCTTTTATATCTTCTTCTACTTTTAGTATTTGAAGCACTAACTCAAACGCGTTTAGATTCCTTACCTTTTTTAGTCTACCACTTTCACAAAAACGGCATCCCATATTACAACCAACCTCAGTTGATACGCATAAACTATTACCATAATCATGGTTCATTAAAACAGCTTCTATTTTGTTTCCATCGTAAAGTTCAAACAAATATTTTTTAACGTCAACATCACTTTGCTTTTTAACTAGTTTAATCGTGCCCATACTAAAGTTTTCTTTTAAATACCTAATCAAATCTTTTTTTAGATTGGTCATTAAATCAAATGACTTAACTCTTTTTATATAAAGCCAGTCAAAAACTTGTGCTGCTCTAAACTTAGTTTCTCCAATTCCTAAAAAATAATTTTCTAAATCTTTTTTCGTATAATTATAAATATTATTCATAAATACTCCCTCACGACTAATAACAATTATATCAGATAAAAAGATAAAGGTTAATAAATTAGATAAATAATTATAAAGAAAATGATTAATTAATACGCTATTTACACATTTTTATGTATATATTTTACGTTAATAAAAATACTATTTATGGAGGTTAAAAAATGAGTAGCAAAAACATTAAATGTGAAGTAGAATCTTGTAAACACAACAATAAAGCTGATAATTATTGTACTTTAAAAGAAATAAAAATAAGTTCAACAAGTAAAGTCAAAGACACAAACAAAGAAGAAACAATTTGTGATAGTTTTGAAAAAAATAGCTAAACAAAGCTATTTTTTTCATATTTATACATGTTTTCACATATTAGGGCATCAGTATATTTTTTAGCTAAGTCATAATCCTTTTTATTCTTTATGGTCCATATAACTATTTTCTTTTTATCTTTTTTAAGTGATAAATAATTATTTGGAAGGCCTTTTAAATCATATGAAATAAAATCGGTCTTAAAAAATAAATCAAGTATTAAGGTTTTTCCAATAAGTTTTTTTAAGCTATTTGAATTATTTTTAAAATTACTAGATAATAACCCAATTGGGATATGTTTAGTATTTGTTTTAAACCATAAAAGAGATAAAGGATAAAAACTTTGAATGGCATAAAGGCCTTTATAATTAGAAAGTTCATTTATAAGTATTTTTTCTAAAACGCCATATCTATTATGAAACTTAGTTTCTATTAAAATTGGAACTCTACCATTTACTAGTTTTATAACTTCACTAAATAATGGCACTTTTTGTGTTGTATCAAAAAGATTATACTTTAATAATTCTTTATATGTTAAATTTTTAACTCTTTTATTTACTCCGCATACTCTTTTTAAGTTGTCATCGTGAAACACAACTAATTTTTTATCCTTAGTTAAACGAACATCAAGTTCTATCAAGTAATTATTATCAATCGCTTTTTTAAAAGCTATAACAGAGTTTTCTGGAATGCCTTTTTTATTGTTATAGTACCCTCGGTGTGCAATTAAACTACGCGATAAAAATTCAAGATCTTTCATATCATCACCTGTTACTATTTTATTATTTCACACCACTCTTTTTCTTTAAAACCCACAAATACTTTATCTTTAGTAACTAAAATGGGTCTTTTAACTAGCATACCATCACCCGATAATAAATCTAGTTTTTCGTCATATGACATATTAGCAAGTTTATCTTTTAAATTTAAGTTTTTATAAACAAGTCCACTTGTATTAAAAAATGACTTTATGTCCTTACCAGATAGTTTAATAAAAGAGTCTAATTCTTTTTTACTTGGATTATTTAGTTTTATATCTCTAAGTTTGTATTCTACGCAATTATCTTTTAAATATTTTTCTGCCTTTTTGCAAGTAAAACATTTAGGATAGCATATTAAAGTATTCATAATTAATCCTCCTTAAATAAATCATTAAAACACTTTGGAACATCACATAAAAAGTTCATTTTTCTTTTAGTTTTAGGATTTATGATCTCAAGGTTATAAGCATGAAGCATAAGTCTTTTAAAATGGCTTTTTTTATTTCCGTATTTTTTATCGCCCACTATTGGAGTATCTATATCACTCATATGAACCCTTATTTGGTTTTTACGACCAGTTTTTATTTCAATATCTAACATAGAATACTTTTTATTTTCTTTTAAAACCTTATACTTAGTAATAGCTAATTTTCCATTTTTAGAGTCTTTGCTGGAATATACCAAAAGTGTTTTTGTCTCCTTTAAATAAGATTTAATAGTACCACTTTTTTCTTTTAAAATACCTTCTACAACTGCAACATATCCTCTTTTTATGCATAATTTATCCCAGACATTTTGATACTTATATTTAATGTTTTGATTTTTAGCAAACATAACAATACCTGACGTATCTTTATCTAGTCTATGAATTATATATACTTTAGCTTTTGGATTACTTTTTTTAACATATGATGACACCTCATGAAATAGCGTCTTTTCCTTTTCTTTAGGAGTTGACACAGTAAGCATTCCATATGGCTTATTTACAACTAGTATTTCTTTATCTTCATATATTATGTCTAATTTCTTTTTCCTCTTTTTCATAAAAATACTCCTATCATTTTTTTAAGAAAAAAGTGACAATGTATGTCACTTTAATCATTAATAATTATTTGCTTTTTTCTCAAAGAAACTTTGTGGATGAGCGCATACTGGGCAGACCTTTGGAGCTTCATTTCCTACGTATACGTATCCACAATTACGGCAAATCCAAACTGTTTCTTCACCCTTTTTAAATACTAAATCATCATTTATGTTTCCTAATAATTTCATGTATCTTTCTTCGTGATGCTTTTCTATTTTAGCTACTTCTTCAAAAAGAGTTCCTATCTTATCAAATCCTTCTTCTTTTGCAGTTTTAGCAAACTCTTTATACATATCTGTCCACTCGTAGTTTTCACCTTCCGCTGCTGCTTTTAGATTTTCTTTTGTTGAAGAAATATCTCCACCATTAAGTAGTTTAAACCACATCTTAGCATGTTCTTTTTCATTATTAGCGGTTTCTTCAAAAATACTTGCTATTTGTTCATATCCTTCTTTTTTAGCCTTACTAGCAAAATATGTATATTTATTTCTAGCTTGACTTTCTCCTGCAAATGCAGCCATTAAATTACTTTCTGTTTTACTTCCTTTTAATTCCATAATTAATAATTCCTTTCTTTTTTACATTTTTCACATATTCCATTTATATTAAAACTACTATCAGTAATTTTAAAACCTGTTTTACGTTCTATTTCTTTTATTTCTTTCTGATCAAGTTTTGGCGTGATATCTATTACCTTACCACATTTCGTGCATTTTAAATGGTTATGCAAACATAACGTTTTATCAAATCTATCATTACCATCATCAAGTTCTATTTTTCTTATTAAACCTTCCTTTGCCAAAGTATTTAAGTTTCTATAAACGGTACCTAAACTTACGTTAGGTATTTTTAATTTTACTAGTTCATAAATTTCTTTAGCATCTGGATGATTATTAGAATTTAAAACCGCATTTAATACTTCTTCGCTCTGTTTCGAATATCTCATATATAACTCCTAAATAGTAATGATTACTACTTAAGTATACTTTAAATTAAATTATATGTCAATGGTTTTATTTACATTTTTTCTCTATTTTGTAATTAACATATTCTGTTAATAGTGTGTATAAAACAGATGATATTGGTATACTTATTATCATTCCAACAAATCCAAATATAGAGCCTCCAATTAAGACTGCAACAAGTGCCCAAAGAGCTGGAAGTCCAACTGATTTGCCAACTATCTTAGGATATGTAAAATTATCATCGAATTGTTGAAGTGCAAAAAATGCTATCGTATACCATAATGCGTTTATTGGGTTTGATACTGCTACTAAAACAGCCCCAACAACAAGGGTGATAAATGCTCCTATATAAGGAATCAAAGCAGTAATCGCAAATAAAACACCAAGTATTAATGCGTATGGCACTTTTATTATTGATAAAATTATAAAGAATTCAAAACCAGTTAATGCAGCATCTAAACATTGACCTGTTAAAAACTTAGTAAACGTAATATTAGTTAGTTTAACTATTCTAACTACTTCGTTTGATGCTTTATCGGGCATAAATGCTTTTAATAATTTTTTTGTTTGTCTAGCAAGGTTTTCTTTGTCTGCTAAAATATAAATTGCAATAATAAATCCAAAGAAGAACATAACTATTTTGGATATTGTGCTAGATAAAAATGATACTACAATGTTTACTATATTACCCATATGAATTTCGTTTGCCAATAAAATATTTTTAACGTCAATTGTTTTTATATAATCTTTAAATTCTGGATATAATTCTTGGGCTTTATTTAATATATCATTTAACCAGTTAAAATTAGATGGTAAATTATGACTTATTTGCCCTACTGCTTCTATAAATTCTGGTATTATTAAAAATAATATTAATCCTAAAATACCAAATATTAAAACAACAGATAAAATAAGAGATATTAATCTTATTAATTTTTTATGCTTTCTTTTATCAATATTAAATATTTTTCTTTCAATTTGTTTCATTGGAACATTTATTATAAATGCTATTGCAATTCCAATTATTACAGGCATTGCAAGTTTTAAAATAAAGTTTAAAAAATCAAAGAATAATTTGTAATTAAACACACACCATAAAACTATTCCTGCAAAAATAATAAGTTCCGTTAATTGTTTTTTCAACTTTTTAGTCATAATTTTATTTCCTTTCCACTTTTCCCTATAATTATAGCATGTTTTTCTTTTTTAGTATAATTGCAATTATAATTGATAAAACAAATGAAAAAGCAATTATTAAAATAAAACTTATGCTAGACGTTCCCATATCTCCTAAAGGAACATTCATTCCTATAAATGAAGCAACCATGGTAGGTATTGAAAATACTATTGTAATTCCCGCTAAAAACTTCATTACATCATTTAAATTATTAGAAATTATAGTCGCGTAAGTATCTGTCATACTAGTTAATATTTCACGGTATATACTAGCCATTTCAATCGCTTGTTTGTTTTCTATCATTGCATCTTCTAACAAGTCCATATCATCTTCATAAAGAGTAAGAACGTTTCCTTTTGCAAGTTTTTCAAGCACTACGTCGTTGGCCTTAAGTGATGTAGAAAAATATACCAACGTTTTTTCAATGTTAAGAAGGTCAACTAATTCTTTGTTATCGGTAGACTTATGAAGAGTTTCTTCCTTTTTATTTATGTAATTATTAATTGAGGTAAGTTCTTTTTGATAAACCCCTGCTACCCTAAGTAAGATTTGAATTACGAATTTCGTTCTTTTTTTAATATCAAAATTTTTTATTTTATTGTTTTTAAAATCATCTAAAAACGTCTGTTTTTTTAGAGATATTGTGATAAAGTATCCATCATTATTAATTATTATACCAAGTGGATCAGTATTGTACTTATGTTTATATCTTGTATCCGTCATATAAGGTGTATCAACTACTATTAAAGTTGCGTTTTCACCTATCTCAGTTCTAGGTAATTCTTCATCATCAGTAAGTTTCAAAAGTAAATCTAAATCTGTATTTGTCTTTTCGGATACTTCCCTTATTTCGGCATTTGTTGGTTTTATCAAATCTATCCAACAACCTTTTTTTAAATTTTCTAGTTCTTTAAATTCCTTTTTGTTATCAGTTGTATAAATGTTTATCAATTTAATCACTTCCTTATTTTATATTTCATATTCATAGATTTCTCCGTGAGTAGGATTAAACACCAAAAAATTCGTATTAGAATCATAACCTGTTATATTATAATTAATCGCTCTTATAGTTGCAGCGTGAGATACTATCAAAACCGTTTTATAATCTTTTTCTTTTAACTTATTTAGAAAAATTAATGTTCTTTTAAGTATGTGTCTAACTGATTCTACACCATACAAATCATTATTCAGTTTATAATCCCAGTAATTTAATTTTTGATAATCATCGTATTTTTTTCCTTCAAATTCTCCTAGATTTCTTTCAATTAAAAGTTTATCAGTAATAATTTTACACTTGCCACTTGTTACTATGTTAGCCGTTTCTAAAGTCCTTTTAAGAGGAGATGTAATACATATATCAAAGTTTATATTTTTTAATTTTTTTCTTATATCTTCAGCTTCTTTTTTTCCTGTTAAGCTAAGTTTTATATCTTCTATACCTTGCATCAATCCTTTTTCATTCCAAGGCGTTCTTCCATGTCTAATTACGTATAACTTCATATTAATCTTCCTTTAATATTTTTATGTATTTTTCCTTTTCTAAATCACTTATAAATGCTGCTTTAATAGCGTTTATGTTAAATGTTAAAAAGTCCTTGTCAGTAAAGCCAAAGTAAGATTTAAGACGTTCATACTCAAGGGATAATGTAGTATTTGACACCGTGTTATTATCAGTACTAACAGTTATTAAAACGCCCTTTTCATATAGCTTTTTTATAGGATGATTCTTATATAAATCTACTGCTTTAGTTTGAAAATTGCTTGTTGGACAAACTTCTAAAGTAACGTTATTTTTTATAACTTTATTTATAGCATCATTATCATCTATTATTCTTATTCCATGACCTATCCTTTTTGCACCAAAACTTATTGCATCTAATACGCTATTTGCATTATCTGCTTCTCCGGCATGAATTGTAAAAGGAATATTCTTTTCTTTAGCCATCTTAAATAAATCTTCATAATCTTTTGTTTTAAAGTGTTTCTCATCACCTGCTAAATCAAGTGCAACTACTCCTTTATTTAAGTATTTTTCTGCAACTTCTATCGTTTTTAAATTATTTATATAACTTGCACCCCTCATCATACATAATATTACGTTTATTTTTATGTTACACTTTTTAAAGCCTTCTATAACGGAAAACACAACATCATCATATGATAATCCATTTTTTGTATGCAATTGTGGTGCAAACCTGACTTCTGCATATATTATGTCATCTTTTTCTAAGTCTTCGCCTAATTCCATTGCAATTCTACTTAAATTTTCCTTTGTTTGCATAACTTTTAATGGCATATCAAACTTAGTTAAATATTCTGTTAAACTACTATTATAATCATTTACATGTAACTTATTTTCTATGTCATTTTCATTTACACCTAAAAGTTCTGCTATCGTACTTTCTCTTACACTTCCGTCTAAGTGTAAATGTAACTCTACCTTTTTCATATCAACTCTCCTTAATTATAATTATAACTCATTTTTATTCCAAAAAAAATATTAATCAAATAAATGATTAATATTTATAATTATTAATTTTTAAATTGTGAATTATATAAATCAGCATAAAAACCATTTTTCTTCATTAATGCTTTATGATTTCCTTGCTCTATTATGTTACCATCTTTCATAACTAATATTATATCAGCGTTCTTAATAGTAGATAGTCTATGTGCAATTATAAATGAAGTCCTTCCCTTAGTTAACTTATCCATTGCTTTTTGAACAAGTTCTTCCGTTCTAGTATCTACTGATGATGTTGCTTCATCTAGAATAAGAAATGGAGCATCTTTTACCATGCCACGAGCAATTGTAAGAAGCTGTTTCTGTCCTGCTGATATTGATTCACTATCCGTTATTTGATAATCAAGTCCTCCTGGAAGTGACTTAACAAAGTGAAGTACACCTACTGTATCTAATGCTTTTTCTATTGTTTCATCAGAAACGTTCTTTTTATTATACTTAATGTTATCTCTTATGCTTCCGTTAAATAACCAAGTATCTTGAAGTACCATGATAAATAAATCATGTATGTTTTCTCTTTTTAGTTCTTTAATTGATACTCCATCAATTAATATATCACCATCATTTATGTTGTAAAACTTCATAAGTAAGTTAACCATCGTTGTTTTACCAGCTCCTGTTGGACCTACTATTGCAATTTTTTGACCGGGTTTTACCTTACAATTAAAATCATTTATGATTACTTTATCACTGTCATATCCAAATTTAACGTGTTTAAATTCAATGTTTCCTTTAACTTTCTTAGTATTTAACTTCTTCTTTAGATGTTTTTCATCTTCCATTTCAGGCTCTTCAATAAACTCAAATACCCTTTCTGCAGCTGCACAAGTAGATTGTAGTGAAGTCATTCCTTGTGCTATTTGAGATAATGGTGAGGTAAATAATCTTACGTATATCATAAACGCAACTATTACGCCAAAACTTATGTTTCCATTTATTGTTAAAAGTGCACCAACAACACATACTGCCACATATCCAAAGTTACCGATAAAATTCATCATAGATGGCATAAGACCAGATAAAAACTGACTCATACGGTTACATTCAAATACGTCTTCGTTTAATTTATCGAATTTCTTTGATGCATCATAATTACCATTATATGCTTTAACTACGTTATGAGATGAATATATCTCTTCAATGTGTCCGTTTAATTTACCTAATTCTACTTGTCTTGCTAAGAAATATTTTTGAGATTTACTTAAGATAAACGACATAAATATAAATCCAATAAGTGATGATAAAATAGCTGTTATAGCAAGTATCCAGTTAGTTTTAAACATCATAATTACGCATCCTATAAATAATGCTATTGCAGAAACAAATGAACCAAGGCTTTGAGACATTGTCTGCGCTACCGTATCAACATCATTTGTAACACGTGATAATATGTCACCATTTGTATGTGTATCAAAGTACTTTAACGCAAGACGATTTATTTTTACCGAGATTTTGCTTCTAAGGTTTCTTGCAAAATCATTTGCAACACTAGCCATTATAAATCCTTCTAAGAAGTTAAATAGAGCACTTACTAAATAAATAGTAAGTAAGAATATAACTATTTTCTTAACCGCATTCATGTTAATTGATGGTTTAATAAGGCTAGATATACTATTTGGCAATTTATCTAATTTAGCATAAATATCTTTTGCAGATGATTTTTTAGTAATACCATTCATTTCTTTTAAGAATATTACTTTATCATCAGTTGTTATTTTCTTTTTATTAATCGTACTTTCTGGAAGAAGCAATCTTTGAATAGATTTTGGCATATCTAAAATACTTTTTATCATAGCACTGCTATCATTTTTATCCATGCTAGAAATTATTTTCATAAAGGTTGCTTTATCTTCATCACTTACACCAGAAATATCTTCATTTTTATATATTTTGGTTGTTATTTCTTTTATGTTTTCTTCATTTAAGGTAGATGAAATATCTTTGCTTATAATTTCTATCTTATTTTTATCCAAAACTAGTCCTTTAGATAATTCATCAGTTAAATCACTTAATTTATTAGGCCCTATTATTGAAAATACCGATGATGCCGCTGCAAAAATAAGTGCAATTATTATAAAAGGCATAAAACTCTTTAAATAACTAAATAGCTTTTTCACCGTCAAGGATAAGTTTTTTGGTTTTTCAAAATTACCTCTATTTGGTCCATGCATTCTTCTTTGAGGTGCCTTGTTTTCGTTATCTCGATTATTCATTTTCAAGTTCCTCCTTTGATAGTTGTGATAAAGCTATTTCCTTATAAACCTTACACTTCTTTAATAGTTCGGCGTGAGTACCACATCCTTTAATGAAACCATTTTCTAATACGATTATTTCATCTGCATTTAAAATGGTACCAATTCTTTGTGCAACAATTATGTTAGTTTTATCTTTAGCATTTTTCTTAAGTTCTTTTCTTAAGGTATAATCGGTTTTATAATCTAACGCACTAAACGAATCATCAAATACGAATATTTCTGGGTCTTTCGCTACCGCACGTGCTATTGCAAGTCTTTGCTTTTGACCACCAGATATATTAGTTCCGCCGGATGATACGTTTGCATCATATCCTTTTGGCATCTTATCTATAAATTCAGATGCTTGTGCAATTCGGGCAGCGTTTTTCATATCTTTTTCGCTTACTTTTTTATCACCATAAGAAATGTTATATTTAACACTACCATTAAACATAACGGCACGTTGTGGCACATAACCTATCTTTTTATATAAAGCATCTAACTTATATTCTTTTATATTTTTACCATCTATTAGTATTTCACCTTCTGTTGCATCATAAAAACGCATAATAAGGTTTACTATGGTACTTTTTCCAGATCCAGTTGAACCAATAAGAGCTAGTGTATCTCCTTTTTTTGCCTTAAAAGAAATGTTTTTAAGAATGTATTCATCAGCATCAGGATATTTAAATGATACATTTTTAAATTCAACTTCACCCTTTAATTTGGTATCAGATGAAAACTTGCCATCTAATACCTTAGTTTCTGTATCCAAAACCTCTTTAATACGGTCAGCAGATACACTTGCTCTAGGATACATTACAAATATCATTGCAAGCATCAAAAACGCCATAATAACTTGCATTGCATAACTTGAAAATACTACCATATCACTAAACAAGTTTAATCTATCAAACATACCTGCACTATTAATTAAGCTCGCTCCTATAACATATATAGAAAGGGGTAAAAGGTTCATTATAAGATACATTGTAGGAGACATTATTGACATCATTCTTTGGTTAAACATCTGCGTATTAGTAAGTTTTTTATTTCCCTCTTCAAACCTACCTTCTTGATATTTTTCAGCATTAAATGCTCTTATAACACGTACTCCAGTTAAGTTTTCACGGGTTTTATCATTTATGTTATCGATTAGCTTTTGAACAATTTTAAATCTTGGTAAAACAATAAGCATTAACGTGCCTATAACAGATAGCATAACAACTACCGCTATAAACGTAGCAATACTCCATCTATAATTTTTACCTAATATTTTAAGAATTGCCCATACGGCAGTAATAGGAGCTTTTATAAGCATTTGAAGTCCCATTGATATAAACATTTGAATGTTTGTAATATCATTTGTTGTTCTTGTAATTAAGCTACTAGTTTTAAACTTTTTTATCTCTTCCATACTAAAACTTTGTACCTTGGTAAATAAAGTTTTTCTAGTTTTTTGAGAGAATGTTGCAGAAATATAAGATGTTAAGTACCCAACTATAAAAGCTGATATAAGCGAACCTAATGCACAAAAAAGCATATAACCACCTTGTGATAGTATGTCAGACATCTTGCTTCCTTCTGTTTGAACTAGCTTTGTTATTTCAGACATATAATCAGGAAGTCTTAAATCAAGCCATACCTGAAATATAATTAACAAAGTACATACAAGTACTAAAAAATAATCTTTTTTATTAAATTCTTTTAATAACTTAGTCATAATCTTTTCCTTTCTTATTTTAAATTATCTGCTAATTTATCAATCACCTTAAAAAATACTTTTTTCTCTTCTAATGATATGCCATTTAATAGTTCTTTTTCAAACTTTTTAACTTTTGTGTTCATTTCATTATGTCTTTTTACACTTAATTTAGTTAAAGTAACTTCTTTTTTTCTAGTATCTTTTTTTGAATCAAGTCTTTTTATTAAACCATTTTTCTCCATCGTCTTTAAGATTCCAGATACAGTCGAACGTCTTATATCCGCTTCCCTTTCAATATCACTTTGATATACGGTATTATCCCTATTTACATACAAGTATCTTAATATTTCAGCTTGTACGTGAGATATATTTTTTATGTTTTCTTTTTTTAGATACTTTAATATTTTCCTATTTATTAAATTATCAAGTCTTTTTATTTCGAAAGCTACTTTTCTTTCCATAATATTCACCACGCTTTTGTAAGGTAACTAACAAAAATAATTCTATCAACTTAAGTGTTATAAGTCAACAGAATTATTATTAAAAATTATTAAAATCAATCTTGAACAAATATCTCTTCGTGTTCTCTATTCATATAACTGTAACTTTTTCCTAAATCTTTTAATGACATTCCGCTACTATACACTTTATTTATATCTTTGGTTCCGTTAGTACATTCGTATAATTCTGCTAAATCAGGATCTATCATTACTTCCACTCCTCTAATTTTATAAATCATATTTTCTATTTTTTCTTTTTCTATTAATTTATTATTAGTTTTTTCTCCTTTATCAATAAAAAAAGAGACATACCAAATAAAAGTATATCTCAGCATGCATGCATATAAGATTAAATGCTTTGTCTTATAAACTCTAGTCGACCAAATTGTCATATTAATACTTAGCAACTTAATTAATACATATAAATCATATCAAAATAATATTTCTATAATAAGGTATATTTAATAAATTTAACCTATTAATTTATAAGTTAGTTAGATTTTCTTTCTAAAATGCATACACACTCTACATGACTAGTATTAGGAAACATATCAAATGGTACTATCTTTTTAATGTCATATATATCATTTAAATAAGATAAATCTCTTGCCATAGTAACTGGGTTACATGATATATAAACTATTTTTCTTGGCATCATTTTTTTAATTATTGCAACCACCTTTCTATCTACTCCTGCACGTGGTGGATCAACAAATAAAACATCTATTTTTTCTTTTATTTTGCTTACTACCTTAGATGCATCACCGCATATAAAGCTTTCGTTATTTATATTATTTATTCTTAAATTTTCTCTTGCATTAATAATAGCATCTTCTACTATTTCAACTCCAATTACCTTTTTAACATGACTCGATAAAATCATACCAATCGTACCTGTCCCGCAGTATAAATCAAGAACCACATCATCCTTTTTTAACTTAGCAAGTTTAATTGCTTCATCATACATCTTTTCAGCTTGCATACCATTTACCTGGAAAAATGATTTAGAAGAACAATTAAACATAAGTCCGTTAGATATCTCTTTTATATATCCTGTTCCGAAAAGCACCTTATCATTAAATATAACCGTTTTTAAATTACTTATATTAGAAGTTAAATAATTTACTATGCCAGCATCATCGCTATTTAAAGAATATATATCAATTAAAAGTTCATCCATGGCATTACCATACTTTATAGTAACCGTTTTTATCTTGTTTTTAAACCCTTTTATATATGTTCTAATAACTTTAATAGCTTCATTTATCTCACTTTCCGCAAGAAGGCAATTATCTATATCTATTAGTTGATAAGTTCCTTCTCCGTAAAAACCAATTTTATCATCTTCTACTTTTAAACTTATTTTATTTCTATAATTATCATTTTTAAAAGATGGTATGACATCTTCTACTTTTTTGTCTATCTTGCCTATTCTTTTAAGTGCGTTTTCTATTTTTTCTTTTTTAAACTTTAGGTTTTCTTTCATTTTTAGATGTCTTAAATTACAACCACCGCACTCATCATAAAAAGGACATGATGATTTTACTCTTTTATCAGATTCTTTTAAAACTTGAACTAACTTTCCCTTTGCAAAGTTCTTTTTAATTTCGGTTATCCTAAGTCTTATTTTTTCACCCTTTAGCGTCTTAGGAACAAAAACAACCATACCACCAACCTTACATACACCTTTTCCTTCATTTTCTAAACCAATTACTTCTGCTTCATATATTTCATCTATTTTTAAAGTATTTATCACATTAATCACCTTCTTAATTATACAATATATTAACATTAAGAAAAAGAAAAATAAGTATTTAGTGTAAAGACTTATTCTTCTTCTGATAGTTTTTTATAAAATTTAAATCTTTTAATCGCAGATTCTTTATTCAATTTAAATAACTCTTCTGCTTTTTTCTCATTAACTAATTTTGTCATGGAATATCTGTTTTCATTATTTAAAAACTCTTCATACTTGTCAAAGTTTGGGTTCTTATAATCAAGTGTTAACTTATCATTTTCTGGATTATATCTAAATAATGGCCAGTATCCACTTTCTACTGCAAGTTTTTCTTCTTTTATACTATTTTTCATACCACTTTTAATACCGTGTGTAATGCAAGGTGCATATGCAATTACAATTGATGGGCCTTTATGTTTTTCTGCCTCATCTAATGCTTTGATTGTCTGCTGCATATTACCACCTAAAGATATTGAAGCAACATAAACGTTATCATAAGTCATAAATATTCTTGCCAAATCCTTTTTATTACCAGTTTTACCACTTGATGCGAATTTAGCAGTTGCACCACTTCTAGTAGACTTAGACTTTTGACCTCCAGTATTTGAGTAAACTTCTGTATCTAAAACTAGTACGTTTACGTCCTCTCCACTTGCCATAACATGGTCTAATCCGCCAAAGCCAATATCATAAGCCCAGCCATCACCACCTATTATCCAAGTTGTTTTAGGTAAAATATATTTCTTTAATCTTTCTGCTTTAATAGCTTCACTAAAATCAAAGTTATTTATTAATTTTTTTGAACTTTCTAAATCATAATCATTATTAATCCAGTTATCTACTAATTCTTTATTTTCTTCTGATAAATTACAGTTTTCAAAAATATGAATAAGTTTTTCTTTTTGAAGTATATCTCCCATTTTAATACCTAATCCAAATTCAGCATTATCTTCAAATAAAGAATTAGCCCAAGATATGCTATATGGCATAGCTGGATGAGATCCACCATATATAGAAGAACATCCTGTTGCGTTTGCAATTACTAATCTTTCACCAAAAAGTTGTGTTAATAATTTAACGTAAGGTGTTTGTCCGCATCCTGCACAAGCTCCAGAAAATTCGAATAATGGTTTTTCAAACTGTGAACCCTTTATAGTTGTTTTAGGTAAAATATTCTTATTTTTAACAGTATCAAAAATCATGTCTACGCATTTACGTTCTACTTTTACCGCTTCCTTCATCTTAAGTGCTTTTTCTTTTGCAGGACAAACAGATGCACAAACACCGCATCCTGTGCAATCTTCTTTTGATATTGCCATGTAAAAATATAAATCATCTTTTCCAGGTATTTTCTTTACCTTACCTTCTAAGTTAAACTTATTAACTTCATCAATTGTTAATGCAAAGGGTCTTATAACAGCATGAGGACAAGCTAACGCACACATATTACATTCTATGCAACTTTCCTTATTCCAGCAAGGAAGCATCTGTGCAATATCTCTTTTTTCTAACTTAGAAGTACCAGGTTTAAATGAACCATCCTTATTTTTTATAAAGTCTTTAACCGTTAATTCATCACCCTTTAGTCTAGAGGTATATAAAAGAACTTTATCAGTTATTAAGTTAGGCAATACCTTTTCATCATCACTTAAAGAAGTCATATTTATTTCTACTTCTTCTAAAGCGCCTTCTGACCTTTTAATAGCTTCTAAATTAGCATTTACTATTTCATCACCTTTTTTAGAAAACTTCTTTTTAATTTGGTCCTTTATTTTTCCTATAATTAAATCATAGTTTACTAATCCTGCAATCTTAAAGATTGCAGATTCTAATATCATACTTATTTTATTTGGTATGTTACATTCTTCTGATATCTTATATGCATCTATTACATACATTTTTATTTCTTTATCTATTATTGTTTTCTTAACATTATTTGGTAAGAATTTAACTAATTCATCACCTTTTTTAGAACTTACTAAGATAAACGTTCCACCCTTTTTTATTTTATCTACTATATCATACCTAAGTAAATATGAGTCCTTAGTACATACTAAAAGGTTTGCTTTTTTTATGTAATATGGCCTTTTAATATCTTCTTTTGATACCCTTAAATTAGATATTGTAACGCCACCAGATTTTTTAGAATCATACCTAAAATATCCTTGAACATATGCATCAGTATAATTTCCAAGTATCGTAATAATGTCTTTTGATGCTGTTACCATTCCATCAGAACCATAACCATATACTAGTATTTCTCTTGTACCTCTATGTTTTATATTATAAGGTTTAACCGTAATACTTTTATTTGTTAAATCATCTGTTATACCAACGGTAAAACCATTAAAAGGTTTATCATCTAAAAAATCAAATACTGATTTAATCATAGAACAATCAGTATCTTTACCAGAAAGACCATATCTTCCTCCGACTATTAAAGGCTTAATATTCTTTTCTTGATACATAGCGCATACGTCTAAATATAGTGGTTCTCCAGCACTTCCAGGTTCTTTAGTCATGTCTAACACCGCTATTTTAGATGCTGTTTTAGGCATAACATCAAAGAAGTATTTACTGCTAAAAGGTCTATATAAATGAACCTCTAAAAGTCCTAGTCCCTCTTCATTTTGAACTACTTCACGCACTGTATCACAAACAGATCCCATTGCAACTATAACTTTTCTTGCATACTTATCACCATAATAATTAAATGGTTTATAATTTTTACCAGTTATTTCATTAATCTTTTGCATATAACTATTTACAACGTCTGGCATTCTTTCATAAACTTCATTTCTAGCTTCCGTATTTTGAAAGTATATATCATCATTTTCGGTTGTACCACGAATTACTTTTTTGGCAAGCAAACTGTTATCTTTAAAATCTTCTAACGCCTTTCTATTTAGTAAATAAATTAGATCATTTCCATCTAAGATTTCTATTTTTTTAAGTTCATGAGAAGTTCTAAATCCATCAAAAAAGTTTAAAACGGGAAGCCTATTATCTATCGAAGATAAATAAGATACCGCGGTTAAATCCATAACGTCTTGAACGTTTGATGATGAAATCATTGCAAAACCAGTTTGTCTTACTGCATATATGTCTTGATGATCTCCAAGTATACTTAAAGCATGTGTTGCAAGGGCCCTTGCTGCTACGTTTATAACACAAGGAAGTAATTCTCCTGCTATCTTATACATACTAGGTATCATAAGTAAAAGGCCTTGTGATGCAGTATAAGTTGTTGCAAGACACCCTGCTTGTAAAGCTCCATGTACAGCTCCTATTGCACCTGCTTCACTTTGCATTTCAATTACCTTAACTGGATTACCATATAAGTTGTTAAATTTCTTACTTGATAGTTCATCTATTTTTTCAGCCATAGCAGAAGCTGGTGTTATAGGATAAATTGAAGCAAGTTCACTAAACAAATAAGATATGTAACTACAAGCCTCATTACCATCCATTACTTTGTACTTTTTCATTTAAATCATTCCTTTACCATATAAGCTAATTATACCATTAAACAAGTCTTTTTAAAAGTCAAAAAAGTTTGCAATTATAATGAGAATATGCTATAGTATAAGCCAACAAAAGTGGTGATTTTTAAATGGAGGATAAAATAAAGGCTATTTTAAAAGCCAACAACTTATTTAATGAGAACAATAGCAAAGAAAATTTTGACGTAAAATTTAACAAATTGGATGAATTTTATAATACTTACAAACAAAATCATACAAATAAACAATCCATCCCAGAGGTTAAAAGAGATAAGATGGGAAGAATAATATTAGAAGAAATTCCATTTATAGTATCTAATTTAGAAGATTTAAATATTAATTGGCTATTGCTTAACAATGGGACCAAATTATTGGTAAAGAAAAACAGAAACATGAATGAAAATGATTTTGAAATTCTAATGACATACTTTTTAAAACAACTTAACATAAAACATGCTATGTATGATGTTGCATCATTTAATGATAAAGAGTATTTAGTATCACCCTCTCTTTTAAAAAAGAAAGAAAAAATAAATGTAGTATTTAATAGATGTCCTAACATAGAAAAAGGATATAACAAAATGAAAAAATATGATGGTGAATCATTTTTCCTAAAAACATGCTTTATAGATAGAATTTATGGAAACATTGATAGATTTCCTTGCAATTTTGGAATTATAACAGGTACTAAAGGAAATGGCAAAAGTGTACAAACAAAATTATGCCCATTATATGATAACGTAGATAAAAATTCAGTTTTTGTAAGAGAAGAAAAATACAACTTTTTTCCACATATAAGTGATGAAATAACAAATTGTAAAGATATGTTTTCTTATCTTTTAGAATATGAAGAAATAATGGATTTTGCAAGTAAGCAGTTAAAAGGATCTAACATTTATAAAGCTCTTTGTGAAATGCAAAAGGATAAAAAGATAACAATGGATAATGATTACTATAAAAAAATACAAAATTTCTTTAAAGATAGTGAATATTTAATAAACGATGCATTAAAAGAAAAAGGAAAAGCTTTTTCCATTAAATTAACATAAAAAATAGTTAGCATTTAAAAACTAACTATTTTTTCTTGCATCAAATTTCTTTCTTTCTTCCGTATTAAGTATTTTCTTTCTCATTCTAAAGTTTTCAGGTGTAACTTCTACTAATTCATCAGAGTTAATATAATCTAAGCATACTTCTAAAGATAATTTACGTGGTCTTTTTAACACTACCGTATGATCTTTACCAGCACTTCTTGTATTAGTTTGTTGTTTTTGTTTTACAACGTTTACTGCTAAATCATTTTCTCTGTTATTTTCACCAACTATCATACCTTCATATACTTCACATCCAGGTTCGATAAACATAACTCCCCTATCTTCTAACTGTCCAAGTCCGTATGCTGATGCCTTACCATTTTCCATAGAAACTAAAACTCCTAGTTTTCTTTCTCCTACAACAGCATCTGCCATTGGTTTATAAGTGCTAAAAGTATGATTAATAATACCGTAACCCTTAGTCATAGTCATATAATCAGTCATAAATCCAATAAGTCCACGTGATGGAATAGAATAATTTAATCTTACTTGGTTTTGATGATTTGTCATTTGAATCATTTCCGCTCCACGTGTTCCAAGTGCTTCTATTACAGCACCTACGTTTTCCTCTGGAACTTCTAGTTGTAAATCTTCGTATGGTTCACAAGGTACCCCATTAATTTCCTTTACGATAACTTCTGGTTTAGATACTTGAAGTTCGTATCCTTGTCTTCTCATATTTTCAATTAAAATAGATAAGTGAAGTTCACCACGTCCTGATACAATCCAGCTTTCAGTATCATTTTGTCTTACTCTTAAAGATACGTCTCTTTGAGTTTCTTTTATTAATCTTTCTTCTAGTTTTCTTGCTGTTACAAGCTTACCTTCTCTTCCTGCAAAAGGAGAATTGTTAACAGAAAACGTCATTTGAAGCGTTGGCTCATCTATTCTAAGTGGTTCTAGTGCTTCTTCTTTTCCTATAGTACACACAGTTTCACCAACTGATATATCTGGAAGACCTGCGATTGCAACTATCTCTCCTGCATGAGCTTCTTTAACTTCTATTCTCTTAAGTCCTAGAAATCCGAATAATTTTTGAATTCTAAATTGTTTAATTGTTCCGTCTAATCTAACACAAGATACGTTTTCATTTTCTTTAATAGTACCACGAGCAACACGTCCAATACCAATTCTTCCAACGTAATCATTATAGTCTAGTAAGGCTGGTTGGAATTGTAAAGGAGAAGATACATCCATTGAAGGGCCTGGTATATTATTAACAATCATATCAAGCACTGGATCCATTGTATGTTTTTGAGTTGATAAATCAGGTGAAATACTTGATGTACCTTGAAGTGCTGATACATAAACAACTGGAAAATCTAATTGATCATCATTTGCTCCAAGTTCCATGAATAATTCTAATACTTCGTCTAATACTTCACTTATTCTAGTAGAAGGTTTATCAACTTTATTAATTGCAACTATTGGTTTTACACCAGCTTCTAAAGCCTTTTTAAGAACGAATCTTGTTTGTGGCATAGTTCCTTCATATGCATCGACAACAAGTAATACACCATCTACCATGTGCATTATTCTTTCTACTTCACCACCAAAATCAGCATGACCTGGAGTATCTAGTATATTTATTCTATAATTCTTATAATTGATAGCAGTTGTCTTAGCTAGAATCGTTATACCACGTTCTCTTTCAATGTCATTAGAATCCATTGCTCTATCCATTATTTGCTGATTTTCTCTTAAAGTATCTGATTGCTCTAATAATTGATTTACTAATGTTGTTTTACCATGGTCAACATGGGCTATTATTGCAACATTTCTTATTTCCATAAATTACACCTCTTTTTTACTAACTCGTTAATTATAGCACAAAATATCAAAATATTACAAAAAAATTAAAAAAGTAAGCATTTTTAGCCTACTTTGTATAACTTGTTGGAATATAAAAAACTAAATTACTTTTTCCATTTTGATATTCTTTTAATTTCGGGGTTAAACTGTTATTTTCACTTAAAAGTTCTATAGCATAATCCACGGATATAATTTTTCCTCTTCCTTCTTCTACTAGTTTATCTGCCTCTTCTTTAGTTGTTATTCCTACTATAACATCACCTGCATAAATAAGATTTGAATTTCTATACGGACCAGATACCTCGTAATATGAAAAACCATATTCTCCAAAAATATCATCTATATCACTTTTAGTATCACCATTTTTTACTTCATATTCAACACAAACATTATTCAATTTATTTTTATTGTTATTATTCTTTTTTATTAAATTACTAACTGACATAGCACCTACAAAAACAATCACACCACAAACTACTATTGATACTACTTTCTTTAATTTTAAATTCTTAGCTTGCTTTCTTTTGTTTTTTTCATCTTTATAAATCTTATATGATCTCTCTGCTTCTCTTTGATTAATTATATCATTTTCTTCTTTCTTCTTTTTTAAATAGGATTCATTAGCCAGTTTAACAAATGCATATTGATCATCAAACATAGGATCATAAGTTTTATCTACACCAGATTTGTCCACCACACCTATATTGTCTGATTTTTCTTCTGATGATTTAAAAGTATTATTGGTATAATATGTTTTTTTATCCTCTTGTTGATTATCATCAATGTTTTTATCACTATTAATTCCTATTTTTTTATCATATAGATTTCTATCTTCAAGAAATAACTTGTATTCCTCTTCAATTTTTTTAAACAATTCTTCTGAATAATCATTCTTTAATCTTTTAATTCTTTCAATTCTATTTGCAATAGCTTCTTCTGAAGCATTTCTTCCAATACCTATTAAACTGTATAAATTATAGTTTTTTTCCATATCATACACTTCCTTTTCAGTTTAATGATAGCAATTTTTAGTATCATTGTCAAATGAAAAAGCATAACAATTATTGTTATACTTCTTGAATTACTGTTATTATCATTGGTCTACATTCTGTTTCTTCATATAGATATTTACTTAGTCTATCTCTTATTCCTAGTTTTATTTTATTATACTCAACATAATTATCAGATGTATTTTCTTGTATTACATCTAGTGAAATCTTTTTCATTTCCTCAATTAAATCATTACTTTCTTTTACATATATAAATCCGCGAGTTAAAACCTCTGGCATTGCCAAAATTTCTTTAGTCCTTTTATCTAAAGTTGCACAAATAATAACGATTCCATTATCAGATAATAATTCTCTATCCTTTAAAACTAGTTCTCCTATATCTTTAGATGAATTACCATCTATTAAGATATCATCTACTTTAACTTTTTCAAACACGTCTTTTAATTCACCCTTAACAAAATTTACAACTTCCCCGTTTTGTTTTAAGATTATATTTTCCCTTTTCATACCAACATGAATAGCACAATTAGCATTTGCTATCATATGACGATATTCTCCTATTACAGGCATATAATATTTAGGATTCATTAAATCAAGCATAAGCATTATATCTTCACTCGATGCATGATGAAGTAAATTATCTTTTCTAGACATAGTAATAACATTAGCACCTAACTTTGATATATCATCAACGACTTTAATAGCAAGTTTTTCGTTATAATCGTTTATAGGTTCCATAAAAAACACGGTATCTGTTGGCTTAATTTTAATAAACTTATCATAACCATTTATTATTCTATTTAAATTCATAAAAGGTTTTTCTCTTTCATTGGAAACTAAAATAATAACATCTTTGTCATTTATGTTACTTAAATCTCCAATTCTCTCACGATCAAACTTAATATAATTATTATCCAAAATATCATTTATTATTCCCTGAAGTTTATGACCCATTACAACAACTCTTCTAGTCGTTTTAGAAATTTCATTAAATAATTCTTCTATTCTTGAAACATGAGCAGTAAAAACAGTTACTATAAGTCTATTTTCTGCTTTGTTAATTGTATCTTTTATAAGTTTATCAATTCTATTTTTAGGAGAAGTATATCCAATTTTATCAGCATACATAGACTCCCCTAATAAACACAAAACTCCTTGCTTTCCTATATATGCAAGCTTACCTATATCAGCTTTATACGGACCTAACATAGTAGCATCAAAAACATAGTTACCTGTATAAAAAATTGTACCATCAGGAGTATTTAAAGCATATCCAACATTATCGGGAATTGAATGAGTTAATCTTACTGGAAAAATGCTTGATTTACCAAAATTAATCTTTTTATGAGGATCAATTGAAATTAGATTTCTATGATTATATTTAACATTAGAATCTAACAATTCCTTTTTTAACATTCCCATTGTAAATTTAGTAGCATATACCTTTAAAGTTGGAATCTCAGAAATTATATCACAAACAGCCCCCATGTTTTTTTCATGCCCATGAGTTATAAAAAGTCCCTTTACGTTTTTCTTGTTTTCTTTTATATAATCAAAATTAGGTATAACATAATCAACACCCAAAAGTTTATCACTAGCAAATTTTAACCCGGCATCAAAAACAAATATATCATTATCAACTTTAACAACATACATATTCTTACCTTCCTCATTAAGGCCACCTAATGCGAATATCTTAATCTTACTCATATATTTCCCTCCTTTCTTTAAATTAAGCTACATAATTATAGCATATTTTAAAAAAAATATCTAGAGTGCAAGAAAAACTAATCTTCATTCATATTATCTAATATATCAATATTCTTTTATCCACATATTTTATATTACTTAAATAATATTATTAATTTTTAAACATACAAAAAGTTAATGATACACAATCATTAACTTATTTTATTTTTCCTATAAAGTTTTTCTTTTTACCACGTTTTATAACTAGTAACTCACCGTCTATTGCTATATCTTTAGTAATTAACATATCACAATCATTTACCTTTTTATCATTAATAGAAATAGATGATGCATTTAAAAATTCCCTAGCTTCTCTTTTACTTGTACAAATATTATTATCTACTAACATATCGATTAGTTTAACACCTTCTTTAACATCAAATGAAGGAACATTTTTAAAGCACATTAATATTTCATCTTTTGAAAGTGATGATACTTTTCCACTAAATAGAGCTTCACTTATCTTAACGGCCTTTTCATATTCTTCCTTACCATGAAGATCAGTTATTACTTCACGAGCTAGTGCTTTATGAGCTTCTCTTAGGTGAGGATTTTTGTTATGTTTCTTTTCTAACTCTTCTATTTCTTCTTTACTTAAGAATGTTAATTTTTTTAAGTATTCAATAATCATAGAATCTTCTAGGTTAATTAAATATTGATATAACTCATAAGAAGATGTCTTATTTTTATCTAACCATAGTGCATTTCCTTCAGTTTTACCAAACTTAACTCCATTAGAATCCGTAACAAGTGGCATTACCATTCCGTATAGTTCTTTACCAAGTTTTTTTCTAGTAAGCTCAATACCTGATGTTATATTTCCCCATTGATCTGATCCTGCAACTTGTAGTGTGCATCCTCTTGTTTCATAAAGGTGCATAAAATCAAGTGCTTGAAGTATCATATATGAAAACTCAGCATAAGTAATACCAGTTTCCATTCTAGATTTAACCTTATCTTTAGCAAGCATGTAATTGATATTAAAATACTTACCATAATCTCTTAAAAAGTCTATTACGTTAATATCCTTTATCCAATCAAAGTTATTAACAACTTCAAAACCAAATATCTCCTCTGCTTGTTTTTTAAGTCCTTTAAAATTATGTTCTACTTCTTCTTTAGATATCATAGGACGCTCTGCTGTTGGTTTAGGATCTCCTATAAGACCTGTTGCACCACCTACTAATAAAATTGGGTGATGTCCAGCCTTAGCAAGTCTTTTAGATATTAAAAATGATGAATAATGACCTATGTGCATAGAATCTGCTGTTGGATCTGTTCCTATGTAAAAAGTTAATTTTTCATTATTTAGTTTATCAATTAATTTTTCATCTGATATGTCTTGAATTAATCCTCTCCATTTTAAATCTTCATATAATGTCATAATAATCTCCTTTCAAAATAAAAAAAATCATCCTCTACTAAAGGACGATTTAATAATCAATAACCGCGGTACCACCTTTGTTCTAGATATATATCTAGCACTTAGTTTAAGTTAACGCCTTTATTACGTTTTAGCTCCAGAGTCGTAAATTCCTTCATCACTAACAATAATATTTTATTAAATTATTATATCATTGTCAATAAATTAGTTGTATTTTCTTAAAACCCTAACTAAAGCTTAAATAAAAAGTAGAGATTTATCACTACTTTTTATTTAGTTGATTAAATATTAATTTTGTAGAATAACTAGCTCTAAGATTCATTTTTCCACCATTATCTGTACCAACTTCAGAACTAACTCCAAGTGACGCAAAAAGATATGCTGATTCTCCAGGTTCCAATTTTAAGTATACTCCATTATCATCTGTCCAAGTAAAATCATTTATGTTTTCTCCTAAAAACAAATTTCCTTTTTTATCCTCAATTCCTATAATTGAGTCATTATTGGGAACTTTATAATGTAATATCCTGTCATCTAATGTCCAAGAATTTTTTTCAGTAGAACATTCATCCGCATCAAAAATATCATTTCCATTAGTATCATTACATAATTCAGCATCTGTATCACCAACTTCTTTAAAAATCGCTGTAACACTTCCTGTATTCTTTACCTTAATTGTAAAATACCTTCTTGATCCCGGCCATTTAAAGCCAGATTTAAAATTCACGGTATCTCCACTTACCGTGCATGAATCATCGTAATATCCATTTTCTTGAATTCCTGATTCATAATAACTAATAATTGCTTTAGTATTATCTCCTTCTACTAAATTCGAAGGTATTCCTGGCTGACATGTTGGTGTAATAGAAAAATCACCTTGTGCTTTTGCAGTACCTGTAATATTTAGATTCTGACTAAATAATGCATAACCTGCTACCATTACTAAAAGTAGTGCTAAACATCCTA
>OLGZ01000317.1_pt1 | contig 41857 bp, 41 predicted proteins | sample 1605981 | NCBI WGS metagenome assembly OLGZ01 (sample SAMN03283291) | human gut metagenome | biome: human-associated habitat; material: feces | host: Homo sapiens | place: Peru | collected 2012 | reverse complement strand
CACCGGGCGGCATTCTAAAGCTTCGCGTGCGTAATGCTCGGATATTATATCACAGCTAGCGATAAAAATCAAGAGTTTTTTTATTCCTTTGAGCTTTTATCGGCAGGTTCTTTCCGCTCTTTTCTGCTGCCTCCGGCGGCTTTTACAAGCGCCCTGTTATAGAGCTTGTAAACTCCGCACTTCCAGCACAGGAGCATACCGGCTACCGCGCCGACCGCAGCCTGAAGGAACTGGAAGGGCAGCTTCATAAGGGCGTATTCCGGGGTGCTGTAAATAAACGCTCTGCCGAGAGAATAGCCGACGACCATGATAACGGCGCCTATCGAGACGCCTATTCCGCTCGCGAGCACGGGATGCTTCTTGAGAACATAATGCGAAAAAACGGAGATGATAATCGCCTGGAGTCCGTGCGTCACCAGTGAGACGAACATCGGCGCCGGATAGAACAGCAGGTCGCCCAAAAATGCGCCGACTCCGCCGACTATGAATGCCGCGACGGGATCGAGTATTATCGCTGCGGTGCAGATGATTATATCGTTGAGATACAGATGTCCGCCCGGTACGGGAACGCCGAACGAGCTCATGGCGACGTTGAGCGCCATGAACATTGCCGTCAGACACACCCACAGGGTGGTTCTTTTTGTGCTGCTTTTTGCTTTCATTTTGATATCCTCCTTGATTTTCTGTCAGGGATATTATACAATAGCACTGATAATATAAAATAGTCAGAAACGGAGAAAATAATATAGCCAGATGAAATACACGGTTGATATGAACGACCGCCCGGTCTATTTGCAGATTTACAGGCTGCTTCGGGCGGATATAGTCGGCGGGGCGTTCGCTTACGGGAGCAGGCTTCCGTCAAAGCGTCTGCTCGCAGAGGAGCTCGGGGTGAGCACGGTGACGACGGAGCACGCATATGACCTGCTGTGTGAGGAGGGCTATGCTCAGGCGCGCGAGCGCAGCGGATATTTTGTGATATTCAAGCGGTCGGACGGCTTTGCCGCGTCGGGCGGAAATTTCTCCGAGCCGGCGCAGGAAAAGCACCTCGGGCACAGCAAGCCCGTTTTTCCCGTATCACTGCTCAGCAGGACTATGCGAAAGGTTATCGCGGACAGGGCGGACGAGATACTCGAACGCTCGCCGCACAAGGGGCTCATGGAGCTGCGCGATGCACTGCGGCAATATTTAGCGAGAAACCGAGGAATAAACGTTGATGCGGAGCAGATAGTGGTCGGCTCGGGCGCGGAGTATCTTTGCGGGCTGATAGTCGATCTGCTCGGCAGAGAGAAAACTTATGCCATAGAATCGCCGTCATATGAAAAGATAGAGCACGTGTATCGGGCGGCGGGAGTAAAATACGAGCTTCTCCCCCTCTCCGACGACGGCATAGACGGCGCGGCGCTCAGCGGCAGCGGTGCGGATATACTGCATACGACTCCGTATCGAAGCTTTCCGACGGGCGTTACGGCATCCGCCTCGAAACGGTACGAATATATCTGCTGGGCCGAAAAAGGCGGCAGGTTTATTGTCGAATCGGACTACGACTCGGAATTTTCCGTCTCGCAAAAGCCCGCGGACACGCTTTTTGCTCTGTCCGAACAGGACAATGTTATATATCTGAACACGTTTTCAAAGACGATATCGCCCTCAATGCGCGTGGGATATATGGTTCTGCCGAAGAGACTCGTCAAAACATTTGAAGAGAGGCTCGGCTTCTACTCCTGCACCGTGCCGACATTCGAACAGCTGGTGCTGACCGAGCTTCTCAACAGCGGCGACTTCGAGCGGCACATAAACAGAGTCAGGCGAGCAAAGCGCAGGGAGCTCAGCAAGACATAAAAAGCGGCGGAAAGGACTATCCCCTTCCGCCGTTTTTGTCGGTCTGTTATTTTTTTATTTTAAGCATCGCTCGCATGGCGTTGAGCACGGCGAGGATAAGCACTCCGACATCGCCGAAAACCGCTATCCACATATCCGCTATACCGAACGCGCTGAGCACAAGGATAATAACCTTGACCGCCAAAGCTATCCAGATGTTCTCGTTGACTATGCGCATGGTCTTTCTCGCTATTTTTATAGCCGTTGGGAGCTTCGAAATTTTGTCGTCCATGAGGACGATATCCGCGGATTCTATAGCGGCGTCGCTGCCCATAGCGCCCATGGCGATACCGACGTCGGCTCTTGTGAGCACGGGCGCATCGTTTATGCCGTCGCCGACGAACGCAACTTTATTGCCCTCTCCGAGCAGCTCTTCAACCCGCTCGACCTTCTGCGACGGGAGCAGTTTTGCATGGACCGCGCTGAGTCCGAGCTGCTCGCCGACTGCCTGAGCCACGCGCTCATTGTCGCCCGTCAGCATAACGGTATTCTTTATACCGAGCTCCTTGAGCTTCGCTATCGCGGATGCCGAATCGGGCTTGAGCTCATCGTTGATAACTATATGACCGAGATACTGCGAGCCCTCGCTGATATGGATAACGGTGCCCGCCATATGGCAATCGTGCCACTCGGCGCCCGCCATATCCATGAGCTTGCCGTTGCCGACAAAGTAGGTCTTGCCGTCAATAACGGCCTCGAGTCCCATGCCCGCGTGCTCGGTTATCTTGCCTATGCGGCTCTTGTCTATATGACCCTTATGCGCCGCTACTATCGACTCGCCGACGGGATGAGTCGAATAGCTCTCCGCAGCGGCGGCAACATCAAGAAGATGCGCTTCGGTAATATTGTTCGGATGAATCGCGTTGACGGCGAAGGTTCCCTTGGTCAGCGTTCCGGTCTTGTCGAATACGACCGTATCTATCTTAGAGAGCGTCTCCATATAATTAGCGCCCTTTATAAGTATGCCTTCACGCGAGGCTCCGCCTATGCCGCCGAAGAATGACAGCGGAACGGACACGACCAGCGCGCACGGGCACGATACGACAAGGAAGGTAAGCGCACGCTCTATCCATATGCTCCAAAGGCTCCAGGTGCTCTGAGTTCCCATGAGCATGGTGACAAGCGGCGGCAAAACAGCCAGCACGACTGCGCCTATGACGACGCAGGGAGTGTACCAGCGCGAGAAGCGGGTAATAAAGTTCTCGGCTCTCGCCTTTTTCTCCGATGAGTTTTCGACGAGCTCGAGGATTTTGGCAACCGTGCTCTCCTCGAAACGGCTCTGGGTCTTAACACGGATAACGCCCGAAAGATTGATGGTTCCGCTCGTTACCCTGTCGCCCACGGTTTTGTCGGCGGGCAGGCTTTCACCCGTCAGTGCGGCGGTGTTCACGGAGGTCGAACCGTCGATTATTTCACCGTCAAGCGGTATTTTCTCGCCGGGCTTTATAACTATCGTTTCGCCGAGCTCAACTTCTTCCGGCGACACGGTCTCTTCCTTGCCGTCGCGCACGACTACGGCATAGTCGGGGCGGATATCCATGAGCGCGGATATCGACTTGCGGCTCCTGCCCACGGCGATGCTCTGAAACAGCTCGCCTATCTGATAGAATATCATAACAGCCGAGGCCTCGCGGTAATCGCCTATGCCGAACGCGCCGACAGTTGCGAGCGCCATAAGAAAGTGCTCGTCGAACACCTGTCCGTGAGCGATATTGCGTATAGCGTCCCACAGCACATCGTAGCCTATCACGAGATAGGGCGCAATGTAGAGCAGCAGCGCTTTCCAACCCTCGAAGCCGAAAATTTCATCCACTGCCCAGGCGACACCGGTCAGCACAACCGATACTATTATTCTTGCCAGCGTTTTCTTCTGCTTTCCCGTCATCGGAAACACCCCTCTTACTTAAGAATTATTTTGCAATCGGGTTCAACTTTCTTTGCGGTCTTGACTACCTTTTTGAGCACCTCGTCAAAGTCGCCGTCCGCGGCCTCGAGGGTCAGCTTCTGAGTGAAGAAGTTGACGCTCACATGTTCAACGCCGTCCACCTTGGCGAGAGCCGCCTCCATCTTCGCCGCGCAGTTCGCGCAGTCAAGGTCCTCAAGCTTAAATATTTTCTTCATTGTTCTCGGTCCTTTCTTCAATAAGATGTTCAAAACCTTTGGATATAATCGTTCTGACATGGTCGTCGGAAAGAAAATAATAAATCGTTTTGCCCTCGCGGCGGTTCGCGACAAGGTTCGCGTCCTTGAGGATTTTCAGCTGATGCGATATTGCCGACTGCGTCATACCGAGCAGCTCTGCAATGGCACAGACGCACATCTCCGACTCAAAGAGCGAAAACAGGATTTTAACGCGGGTCGTGTCGCCGAAGAGCCTGAACAGGTCGGACAGGTCGCAGAGTAGCTCGTCCGTCGGCAGCTCGTGTCTGACCATATCGAGCATCTTTTCGTGGTTATGTTCCATGTTTTTGTCCTCCGTTCATTTGCGTGCTAATTCACATGTCCGTTCATTCATATGTCTCACTGTTCATATGATAGCTCATTCATATATTATTGTCAACAGTTTTTTCAAAAAATTTTTCGGAAAAGCTCGAAAAATTCAAACGCCCCGTGCAACTAGGCACGGAGCGCAAACAAAAGGCAATATTCAGTCTTTTTTGCCTTCAATCAGACTGTTTTTGAAGTTGTCGACGATAACGGCGAGGTTATCAATATGCATTTTACCGTTTTTAAACTTCAGGGTGAGCGAATCGGAATTGCGGATCATTCGGACATAGTCGGAGGCGTTGAACCGCTTCTCTCTGCCGAACATCGTCGAATAGACATACTCCCCGTCCCCAACGGACACGACCTTCTGATTGAGGCAGCAGAGCATGGCGGCGCAGCCGAACAGCATACAGAGCAAGCCGGGAATCGCAAAGAAGAATCTCCCGATGGCGAGCATGGCAACGCCGACCCCCGCGCCGAAAATATAGACGACCAGCCCCAAAAAGAAGAGCCACCTCGGAATATACACGACGCAGTCGGAGTTTTTGGGCTCGCGGGCAATACGCACCGTAAAATACACAAGCAGAGCCGCCGAAACAACAGCGGCGATAACAGCATACATCATTACGCCACTCCTTAGAAGACATTGAGGTTTTTGAGCACAAATACCATTGACACGACCCATGCGGCATCGACAGCATACGAAATGAGCGTCAACGGCTTAGAGGACTGCACGCCCACGGCAACACCGACGATACGAAACGCGAAAAAGACAATTATCGCAACGGCGCTCGCAATGAGAAAGCCGAGCATGACGGGCGAGCTGACCGAATCGGGCTTCGCGGCATCGATTATCTGAACAATAAAGAACGCAGCTGCGCAGACTATGTCGACAATCGCAGATATGTTTGTTATTTTAGGCAGAACTTTGTTTTTCATATTCCCGAGACCGAAGTCTCGCTCACTCCTTTGAATCGGTTATATGAGAATTTTATCATACAAATGCGATTTAATCAACAGCGGGCAGAAAAAAGCGGCGGAATTTACCGCCGCGCATGATTAGCATACATTAATTATATTTAACTATATTCGCCTGTATCGGCTCTCCCCTACTAAACGAGGTAGCGTTTTCAAACGTGGTCTCACTTATCGACTCAAGCGCCTCGCGGGTCAAAAAGCCCTGGTGCGAGGTGATTATAACATTAGGAAAAGACAGAAGGCGAGCCGTGACGGAGGTTTCGAGAATATCGTCCTCGCGGTTTTCAAAGACATTGTGCGTCTCCTCCTCATACACATCGAGCCCGACGCCCATAAATTTATGCTGCCTTATACCTTTTATAAGATCGGGCGTGCTTATCAGCGCGCCGCGCGAGGTGTTAACAAGGATAACGCCGTCCTTCATCCGCTCTATCGCGTTGATATTTATCATATGATAGGTCTCCTCGGTCAGCGGGCAATGGAGGGATATCAGATCGCCTTCGCTGAGAAGTTCATCGAGTTCGACATATCGAACGAAGTCGAGCGAGGGGTTCCGATACTTATCATAGGCGATAACATTCATCCCTAGCCCGCAGCAGGCTCGCGCGAACGATGCGCCTATCTTTCCCGTGCCGACGACTCCCGCCGTCTTGCCGCAGAAGTTGACTCCCGTAAGACCCATGAGGCTGAAATTATTTTCGCGCACTTTTATATAAGCCTTGTGTATGCGGCGGTTGACGGCGAACGCGAGCGCGAGGGCATGCTCGGCTATTGCTTCCGGTGAATATCCCGGCACACGCATAACGGAGATGCCGTGCTCCTGCGCCGCCGGAATATCGACATTGTTATATCCGGCGCAGCGCATGAGAATGAGCCTGACCCCGTTCTCGGCGAGGATATCCACCACCCGCCTGCCGACATCGGACGCGACGAACAGGCACACGGCGTCATAGCCTTTCGAGAGCGGCGCGGTGCGGTAAGAGATATCCGTCTTGAGATAGTCTATTTCAATGTCGGGATATTTGCCCGCAAGCTTCTCGAACGCCTCGCGGTCATACGGCTTTGTATCATAAAAAAGTATTTTCATAGAATGCGCCTCCGGCAGTTTTCTCTGAATAGTATCCGCCGCAAAGAAATGAATATTCGGGCTAAATGAGCACAATTTATCATAAAGAGTGAAAACAAAGGGAAGAAAACGCAAAAAAGGCTTGACTTTTTCGAGCAAATATTATATGATAATCAAGCTGATTTGCGGATACAGCTTCCGCACAGCGAAAAGGATATGATCCATTAGCTCAGTCGGTAGAGCACTTGACTTTTAATCAAGGTGTCCGGAGTTCGAATCTCCGATGGATCACCAAAAAGAAACCCAACAGCTACAAGCCTTGTAACTGCTGGGTTTTTTCATTTTTTAAGGGCGTTATCCAAGGGCGAAAGAACCGCAAAGTTGACTACCGTTTTTGAGGGAATCAAGTGCACATACTTTTTCACCATTTCGAGCGATGTATGACCGAGAATTGACTGCAAGCTGTAAATGTCTCCGCCGCGCTCTATGTACCGTGTAGCAAAGGTATGCCGCAACAAATGAGGGTGCAAACGAGGTATTCCCGACCGACTTTTCAGCTTCCGAAAAAGCTGTTTTACGGTGCTCTCTTTTATGGGAATCAAGGTGTCTTTTACGAATAAAGGTGTCTCTTTTTCTTTGTTCGGAACAATCGCACAGTAGCGCAACAATGCTCTTTTTGAGTTGAGACCAAGCGGAACAAACCGTTCTTTGTTGCCCTTTCCGTTGACTATTGCATAACCCTCGGCAATATGTATTTTATCTCGTCTGATTGTAACAACCTCATTCAATCTCAATCCGCTATCAATCATAAGAGCAACAATGCAATAGTTACGGATAGAAATAAAATCTCTGCCTGAAAGACAGCGAAACAGCTGTTCAACTTCCGAATCGGTAAGAATATCGATTTTCTTTTTTTGAGCTTTAGGCAAGCGAAACTTTTTCGGTATGTTTTCAGAAATGTAACCCTCAAGATAACACCAAGACAAAAAAGCCCGCAACGCTCTAATGTATGTCTGAACGGTCACAGAAGACACATTTCTGTTTGAAAGGTGAATGTAATAGGCTTTGCAATCAGAAACGCTCACAGCGGAAATATCGGGATTTTTAGGAGATTGAAAGCGCTCGAACAATCCGAGACACCGAAAATAGTGTTTCTGTGTTTTAGGTGAATTTCCTCGAACCTGCTGTTCAATTAAAAAATCATCTATACATTCTCGAATTGTCACTTAAACATCACCCTAAACATTGTATTTGAATCTTAATCAAACAATGGAAGAAATCAGTTGATTAAGAAGTTCATCGGAATATGGGAACTCAGCTTTAGAACAATATTCACCGTTAAAATCATAATCAATAGGAGTAATAAGAGTGCCGCTTTTAACAATTTTAGCTTTTTCTAATCCCCTACTATGATAAAACAGATGAGCGTTCAACTCTGTTACACTCGAAGATAAATCTTTGTTGATATACTTAGTTATGTACTTACTGACAGCATCGGGGTTTCTAATGGGTTCAAGATCACAGAAGCCGAACTTTTTCGAATATGCAAGCCAGTTGTAAACGACATCTCCGTTTTTAACTTTTTCTGCAAGAGCTTTTCCCATACGGTCACCTATTTGAAATTGTTTTAAATGAGATTTCGGAACACCGCGCAAAAGTCCGTGCATATGCCAACTTACACCGTCACTGTGCAATTCGGGAACAAGAAGAAAATCAATTTTGATATTATGTTGTTTGCCATAGTTTCTAAACCATTGAGTGAGGTCTTTATGGAATTTTTCGAGGTCTGAACGGTCATATTTAGACTTATCAAGAGTAGCAGTAAAAAACCAATCCCACGAATTACAACAAGCAAGTTCATAGATTTTGCTCTTTGACCTTTTAATATTTTCCGTGAGTTTCTTATCATTAACAGAGCAACGCTCAGAATATTTATCATCATCACAAACAATATCAGAATTTCTGACACAGCCCAATGTACTAACTACAATCTTAGAACCGAGCAGTTTAACAAAAGTCTGATTGTATTTGTATTTAGATTCTTTAAGTGGCATTTAACACTCCTTTGTAATAGTTAGATTTATCTGAAATAACCGTAATTTGATACTTAGTCAAGTAATAGAGACACGGGTCTGTGCGTTGCCCCCTCAGATTCTGAGGGGAGCAAACGCACCCCCGAACAACGAACACGGCATCGGCAGAAATGAGCAAACACCCAATGCCGAGAGAAGTAATCAATCAGCGGGTTCGCGATGCGAAACAAAATCATCAACCAAAACAACAATCTGTTTATCATCAATATGTTCAACTGAACTATGAACGGCAGAATAAAAAGCCCGATTAATACGCATTAAACTATGCTCTTCACCATAAAAAGCGCGGATAAATTTACACGATAAATCAAGCTGTAGCAATAATTCTCCTGCTGTTGAATGTGACATCTTCAAAACTACCCTGCGATGTGGATTTTTCATAAAACAATTTCCTTTCCTTTTCTGTTGCAGGAATAGCGAAAACGAGGTATAATATATTTACCTTGCAGGGCTATTCCTGGTTTGGGTGAATGGTAACGGTGAGCCGCCAAGCTTTCAGCCGTTACCGTTTTTTTATGCTCTCTTATCGAATATCACCTCTTGATTTTCATTAAACCAGTTAAGAACATCATCAAGGGTATAGCGAATGATTTTCGAGCCGAATTGATAATACGGCATACCATTTTTACGACACTTCCAGAGAAAAACGCGGTCAACCTTTAAGATTTCACACAATTCGTCTTGAGTCAAAAACATAGGCATAAGAACAGCTCCTTAACAAAATTACGCTTTTCGCGTTACTAATAGTATATATTGTGTTTCTTGCGTTGTCAACAGTTTTTACGCGTTTCGCGTACATAATGTTAATACGACAAACTTCAAGCTTTCAAAAAAGTATGAAGTATATTAAAATATGTACAGAGGTGAAGCGAAAATGAGGTATGAAACAACAGTACGCTATAGAGATAAATTCGTTAAATTCAAAGTAACAAGAAAAGAAATATCTGGAGATTTTGAACTACCCCAATTTATCAAGGCGGTAAGGGAATCATATAAAGCAACATTAGAAGAAGTTCATATGATAACCGACTTTCCAGTTGATGAATGTAAAAAAATGGAAAACGGCGAACTTGTAATAACCAAAGCATTCCTAACCAATTTCGCAGCAGGATACAAAATTCCAAGTAAGATAGTAAGAATAGCAAGCGACGATATACCAAACGAAAACTACGAATTAACAAGCAGACTTTACGAACTGCGAACAAGAGCAAACAAAACACAAGGCGAGATAGCCAAAGAAATTGGCGTTGCAAGAACTACTTATGCTTGCTATGAATCGGGGCAAAACGAACCCGACCTGAAAACGCTTTTAAAAATAGCTGACCTATACAAAGTTTCTTTAGACTATTTAGCAGGAAGATATTAAAAAAGCACCGCCACAAAAATGTGACAGGCTCAATTTCTGCTAATATACTATCTAAATCAAGTTAATATAAATACCGTTTTCCGCATATGTTCACCCCTATTAGATAATAGGTGAACGGCATTACACAATTACACAAGTTAGCCTAAAGGGTAATACTAAGCCTTTAGGCTACCGAGCGCATTTTTACATTGAGAAAACCGAAAGCCCCTACAACAAGGCGAAAAAACGCCTACGGCGCGGGGCTGACAATGGCGGCAGGCTACTAACTTTTCACACTCGGAGCGCACGGAAGCTTGCAGATACTTTTCAGCATATCGAAACAAGGCAATTCGGCAGGCGCGTTCCGCGCCCTATTTTAGAACGCTCCGCTCAATCACAGGGGGGAAAGCTTCTACCACGCACCGACACTCTGCACCCTGTACCCGATTTATATACTGCAACGCACGCACCCCTAACTACATATATTTGTGGGTAATATCAAGTAATACAGTCTCACTTTTAATCAAGGTGTCCGGAGTTCGAATCTCCGATGGATCACCAAAGAGAAGTCTTGAAGTCGTTGTGTATCAACGGTTTCAAGGCTTTTTTCATTTCTATTTCAATGCACCCGATGCAGTCTCGCATCTATTGTAAACCTACAGGCGCTTTGTTGCATTTTCAAATTTTGGCTTGACACTTGAATCGGAATCGCGTATACTATGTATATAGCCATCGGTGAGAAACAGGCCACTGGGCAATTGTAGCCCAGCCCCCTGGAGTAAGCCGGTGGCTTTTTTGCATTCATACAGTATTGCAGTCTTTCCGGAGGTTTCGTCGTTGATAGCATTACTCAGCAATCCGGTTATTGCATTTTGCCTTGTGTGCACACTTGTTATTCACCTCCATTCACAATTTTAAATATAAAAAATAGCACCCTTTCGGATGCTAAGAGAGTATTCTGTAAGCTTTAATCCAGTTTTTTCCTTGTTCTCTGTTCCCAAAGTTCTTTGAAAGTCAGTCCGTTTGCAAAGACATACCCGTCTATCAATTCTTCGAGGGTCTCGTAATAAACACTGTATTGCTTTTCTTCTTCCCATGTGAGCCTCATGTCAGCCATCTGACCGTGATAATCCATGCCGTCAAAATCAAAATAATAGCGATAACCGTCAACGATTATATCCCAACCTCCACCTCGAAGTGATTCGTCAAGATCGTCGAGCTCCTGTTCAAAAAAATAACGTTCGAATCCCGGATATCCCACAGTTTTCATTCCTTTCCGTACCTTGCAACTATCAGTAACCTGCGTTCTTTTCTCGACGGCTTTCGTGCAATATTGGAACGCTTTGTTCCATTATATTCATAAACATGGATTTCATTTTGATTGAAAGATTTCAGAACAATTATTTTTCCGCTTCTTTTTACTTTCTGAAATATATTTTTTACTTCCGCCCATATTATAACCTCTTTTTCAGGGTTTGGCAATAGGAATTCACAAAGTGTACATTTTTGAAATAGTGTTTGAGCTCCTTGACCTTTGCCCTGTCGGTCTTCTCGGTTATACCGAGCTCCTTCATAAGCTTGGCGACTGCCTTCTTGCTGTTCTTGACACTGATGTTGTTTACTTCCTCGTCGGTATACTTCTTTTCGGGCTGAGACTGCTCTTTCTGCTCCTCGGCACCCTGCCCCTCCAAGGTTTCGACATCCTTTTTTTCTTCTGCCATTTTTTACTCTCCTTTTCTCAGTTAAGGTCAACTGTTACCCTGTTTTACGATACAGGCAAACGTTTTTTGGATATAAAAACAGCGCCTTGCATTTGACTGCAAGACGCTGTAATTATTAAATTATCTACGACCATCTGGGCGAAAACATAATTTCGTAAGCGGCATACTTTTCAGTTTCCGTAAGTCCTACTCCGTTTTCTATCGCACTTTTTAGATGGTTCTCGTGAACAGCCTTTCTGAATTTTCTTCTGTTTTCCTCGGTATCATTCAACTTTCTCGGAACGCTTTTACTGGTTATCAACCTTTTGAATTCCGAATACGGCATATCAGAAGGATAATTAGATTTTTCACGAGGATCATCTGCCATAAAGCCAATTGCCAAGGCTTTAATGGTATCTTCCGTAAAAATTTCATGTAATAGCTTCTTTACCGTTACCATACAAAAGGTTCACCTCTGTATCATCTTAGCGTAAATCTTTATACAACTGATTGTAGTATTGCGAGGCACCTTACTCTCGTTTGGCGGAGCTCAATCGAGAATATCTATTTTTAAAATCTCGGCATTCTCAAACTGAACGTTTCCTTTATCTGTAGCAATAGTTATGCAATCTTCTTCTGGTTCGAGATCTGATCTCTCCCCCGAATCAGTAATATCAACAATGTTACCAATAAAAACATCTCCATCAATATCAGTTATTTTTATTCGCTCTGCATCGGCGAAACTCCACAAATTAATCAAAATTATCACCTCTTATTGGCACAATGTGCGAGCTCTTTTTCCCGTAGTGTATAGCTACTTTCGTAGTCTCATGATACTTACCGTTTCCAAAATATCTTCCGACGACAAAATGACAGTTTATATCCTCCACCGGCCGTTCACCTTTTCTATCACTTCTAATTATTCCTGTACCGGCTCTGGTCCTTATGATTTCTTGTGCTTTTTCTTTATCTACAAGCAAAACACTTTGCGGATTCCCGCCTTTTTCCAAACGGATCTTTTTATATTCCTCAAACTGTTTTGTTCCTTCTATATGCTTTAAAAACTGTTGTTCGCTCAGCGTCAAGCTATAATCGCCACTATTCACTTTGTCTAATATGCGAGACGCTGGAAATCGCATAATTCGTTTTCTGCTATTTATTATATCAGCTTCTCTTTGCTTTTGCAATGTCAGTCTTTAGTCTACGTGCTGTCAAGGTATATCGCACTTCTTTGAAAGCTTTTAAATTCTGCCCGACAATACAAAAAATATTGACACAATTTTTGTTCCGTGATATATTGTTATTGTCGAATGCAGTATCTGTCGGACGACTTTCTTTTGATTGCCTGTCTGATATCCTGCATTCGGCGTTTTTTATATTTCCGGCTTTAAATCGCAGTTTTTCCGCTGTCTTAAATTTTTTTGAAAAAAGTGTTGACAACGGGATTTTTCGTGCTATGATATATGTGTGCTATGACAGATAGCACACATATTCTCATTTTGTGCAAAAGGTGCACACGAATCACGAAGAAAGGAGAATCGCTGTGGTCTTAATCGACAAGCAGAGCCGCGTGCCGGCATACGAGCAGATAAGAAACCAATTATTGACGCTTATACTTATCGGCTCGTTCGCTCCGCACTCACAGCTGCCGTCTATACGGTCCATTGCCGCCGACGCCGGTGTGAACATAAACACGGTAAAAAAGGCATTCTCCGACCTTGAATCCTACGGCGCTATCTATACCGTGCCCGGAAAGGGAAGCTTCGTCAGCGAAAAGGCTTTCAAGAGCGACACGGTACACGATACGGCGGTTTCCGAAATTTCGGACGCCATTTCGGCGGCGCGCGCCAAGGGACTCAAAAAACAGGAAATCATCGCCATACTCAACGAAATCTACACTCAGGAGGAAGAATCATGATCGAAGTAATCGGCGTTACAAAACGGTTCCAGGACTTCACCGCAATTCAGAACCTGTCGCTGAAGGTCGAAAAGTCGTCAATATACGGGCTTGTCGGCTACAACGGCGCGGGTAAAACGACTCTTCTCAAGACGGTCTCCGGAGTTTACCGGGCGGACGAGGGCGAGGTCAAAATATTCGGCGAGAATGTTTTTGACAACGCAAAAGTGAAGCAGAGACTCTTCTATGTCCCCGATGACCTCTATTTCGAGCCCAACGCGACAATAGAGAGCATGGGCAAATTCTATGCGGGCTACTATCCCCGCTTCAGCTTCGAAACCATGCACAAGCTCTCAAAGGTATTCGGACTCGACACAAAGAAGAACATACGCGGCTTTTCAAAGGGAATGCAGAGACAGGCAGAGATAATTCTCGGAATGTCCACTATGCCCGAGGTTATCCTGCTCGACGAGAGCTTCGACGGACTCGACCCGGCAAAGAGGAATCTTATTAAGAACCTCCTGCTCGAATACATGGCCGAAGAGGAATGCTCCGTCATAATCTCCTCTCATAATCTCCACGACCTCGCCGATATGTGCGACCACATTGCGCTGATAAACGGCAAGAGCATAGTCATGGACTGCTCGGTTGACGATATCAGCGGCTCGCGCTGCAAGTTCAGACTGGTCTTTGACCGCGACCTCGAAGAGAGCGATTTCAAGGATCTCGACATCAGGCACTTCTCGAAGGACGGAAAGATAATCACCCTGAGCGCCAACGGCGACATGGACGAAAACGAGAAGAAGCTTCAAAATATGAATCCGCTGATGATCGAAAAGTTCCCGCTCACGCTCGAAGAAATCTTCCTCGAGGAGATGGAGGGTAGCGACTACGACTTCAAGGACATCTTCGGCAAGCCCGAAGAGAAGAAATGAGGTGTCACAGATGAAGAAATATAAGAACACATTCCGTTTCTCCGTCGCTCACGCGATAAAGAAAAACTTCATTCTCCCCCTTGCAACATTTGTGCTCAGCATGATTTTCTATCTCACCGGCTTCTGCTGGGATGTATTGAGCGAAGCAAAGAACAAGGCCGCTATCACCGGTCAGGACGTTATGAAGTTAATGCGCGAAGCGTATGAGGTCTTTATCTTCGACTCGGAGCGCGCGGCATATGAACCGCTCATCTCGTTCTACCCCGCTCTGCTCGTTGTGATATCGCTGTTAGTCGGCGTTTTGCTCTTCAGATTCGTTACCAACAAAAAGACCGTCAACGTCTATTACAGCCTCGGCATTAAGCGCGCCGATCTCTACACAGCGCGTCTGGTTGCAGGCATAATTATGATGCTCGCGGCAACACTCATCCCGCTCGCAGTATCGCTCGGAATCAACCTCCACTTTTTCGGCTCGTCCGCCATGCTTTGGAGAACCTTCCTGTTCTACGCCGTGCACTGCACGATATCCGTGCTCGCCGGTCTCACTATAGCGGCGGCTGTCTCGAGCTGCGTGGGCACCGTTATTGAATCGATAGGCTTTTCAGCCGTTCTCGCGGCGTTCCCGAGCGTTGTCACAATGTGCGTCAACTCCAGCGTTCCCGCAATCCTCAACGGCGCTCCCTCAAAAACCTACTACGGCATATATCCCGTCGCTTCAAGCTTCAGCGAGAACTATCTGGATATGACGAACAGCACCCTGTTCGGCCGCGCTATCGCCCATATAAATCTGCTTCTTCTCAACAGAAGCTCCTACATCAACTCCGCCACCGTCGGGGCTATGACCAAAGAGGCCGCAAAGAAATGGGGCGCTCCCTCGCTGACTCCGTACATTCTCTGGGCCGCTCTCATCGCCGCATTCTTCGTGTTCGGACTTTTCATGTTCAAGCGCAGAAAGGCCGAGATTTGCGGCTTCCCCGGCAGAAGCGCGGTATTGAACTTCGTGCTCTGCATGATGGCCTCATTCGGAGCTGCTTCGCTGGTAATTTACTTAGCTTCCAAAAACCCGGATATATCCACCTGGGTACTTATAGCCATACTTTTGGTAATCAGCATGGCGGTTTTCCTCGTGCTCGATATACTCGTCCACCTGAGCTTCAAGGTTCTCAAAAAGGACTGGAAGATAGGTCTTGTCCACGTCGGTCTCATGGCGGCGTTCCTGCTCTCGCTCTACACCGGCTTCTTCGGCTACAGCAGCCGCGTGCCCGATGTTCAGTCCATCGAGAGCGCATCCATCTCCGCGCCCAACGCACTGATGGGCAGCTACAAGCTCGGCAACGGGCTCCAGTCCGGATATAACAGCAACCTTTACTTCGGCGAGGACGGACTCAAGGACTACTACTATGTCGGCAACCGTTCGAACTCACTCGTTGAGGACTTCAAGGACAAGGATGACATAAATACTGTCCGCGAGATACACAAGGCTATGATAAAGGCCGGAAATCTCAACAAGACAAACAGCGACTCCGACGACTACTCGAAGAGAGTCACGAGCCAGAAGGTCATCATAAAATACAAGCTCAAGAACGGACGCGAGCTTGTCAGAGTTTATAACTATGTTCCGCTGACAGACTATCCCACGCTCTATACCCTTGAGGATACCAAGAACTGGAACAGCAAAATCAAGAACGAGCTGCTCAACATCGACGCAAAGAGCATGATACCGATACTTTTCTCCGCTCAGATGGACAAGAGAACCGCTGTTGACGAGGAGCTGACCGCAGGTCTTGCGCGCGCTATATATAATGATATCAGCACGCTGAGCTCCGACAAGCTCCTGACAAGCAACGCGAAATATCTCGGCTCGGTTGCGTTCTATGTTTCTCGTCAAAACACACAGGATGAGGCGTACTACGGAAGCGCCACTACCGTAACAGAGCCTATGCCGGAACCGGGTATTGAGGAAGATCTTGATATGTCAAGGCAGGATAAGGTCAACGAGCTTTCGGCGCACGGAGAGTCGAGCGGACATTATATCTCACTCGGCGACTACTCAACAGTTCCGATAACCTCGGAGATGACGAACACTATAAGCTTCCTCAAGGAGCACGGACTCTACGAGAAGCTCACAGACGAGTCCCCGATAGTCAGCGTCAGAGTTAAGGACATGGGTCACTCGACCGACTCCGTGAACACAAGATACGGATACGGCTATTCTAGCCCGATATTCAACGCCTTCTGGGATGACGGAAAATCAAAGGCAGTTTCAAAGACGGATTCCACCGGCTACACCTATCAGGTGAGCAGCTACAACAGCGGCGATTTCATGCCGAAGGATGCCGTAACCATAACAAACAAGACTGTTGTCGAAAAGCTCGCCGCCAACGCCTACGGCTACCGCTTCGACCTCACGGGCGGATACCTTGTTGAGTTCAAGCGCGAGAACGGCGCTCTTACGATAATGTATGTTCCGAAAGGACGCATCGAGCTGAACCTCGGCACAGGCAAATAAATTTCAAGCGGCGGCTGCGCTGAAACGGTGCGGCCGCCGAACTTAGCAGCATCGGAGGGAGAAAGGGTGAACAGAACAAAAGACGGCTTTAAAAATCCGTTCGGCTTCACGGTCGCACACGCGATGAGAAAGAACTTTGCCTTTCCGCTCGCGGTCTTTGTCATGAGCTTGGCGCTCTACCTCAGAAGCTTTTTCGGCAGCGACAAGATAAGACAGCTTACGGCGCTGAAGAGCGGCGGCTCGGCGACGTTGGAGCTTCTGCGCGAATCCGGAAAGTTCCTGATAATCGCCGACGGAAACGGTTCCGCGGTGTCCGATATTTTTTACTTTTGGTTCTATTTCTATACTGCGGTGCTCGTCATTTTCTCGGCGGCGTTGGGCATAATGCTTTTCAGATTCGTCTCAAGCAGGGCGAAGAACAACATATATTTCAGTCTCGGCATCAGCCGCGCGGGTCTGTTTTCGGCGCACTGGCTGGCGGGAGCGGTCATGCTCGAAGCGGCCGTGCTTCTCCCGCTCGCCTTTTCGGCAATGCTGAACCTTATCTACTTCGGCTCGTCCGTCATGCTCTGGCGCACGCTGCTGTTTTACGCCGTTCACATGACCGTGACGGCGCTTGCGGGATTCTCTGTTGCGGCGGCGGTCTCCGTCTGCGTGGGAACCGCAGGCGAATCGGTACTGTTCTCGCTCGCATTCATAGCGTTTCCGAGCGCTGCTGTATATTTTCTCAATAACACTGTACCGAAGCTGCTCTTCGGCGCGCCTCACAATTCAAACTACGCACTCTATCCGTCGGCGAGTCACAGTCGGGACATCAGCATGGCCCTCTCCCCTTTCGGACGCGTGCTGTCGCGTCTCAATCTGCTCTCGCTCAACAACGACGTATTCATCCGCTCGGGCTCGTTGGTCTCGGCCGACGGATTCTCTAAAATCACCGCAGACGAGCTGAATAGCTGGAGTGCGCCGTCTCTTGAGCCCTATATACTCTGGGCGATACTGACCGCCCTGCTGTTCGTTTTCGGGCTTTTGATGCTAAAGCGCAGGAAGGTGGAGATATGCGGCTTCAGCGGCAGGAGCAAGACTTTAAACTTTTTGCTGACCGCCATGCTCTCTGTTTCCGCAGGCTCGACTATCGTCGCCGTTAATTTTTATTTTTCGCAAATCACCGGCAAGCAATATCTTATAACGGGCATAATAACCGTACTTTTGAGCGCCGTTATATTCGTCGTTTTCGATATTATGCTCAACCTCAGCTTCAAGGCACTCAAAAAGGATTGGAAATACGGGCTTGTCCATGTGACTCTCACGGTCGCCGTTATGCTCTCGCTCTACACCGGGTTCTTCGGTTACAGCAGCCGCGTGCCGGATACCGACAGCATCGAGAGCGCATCGGTATCCGCTCCGGACATACTTCTCGGAAGCTACCGCACAAGAGCAGATGAGCTCAATTTCAACACAAACTCCGGCTACTATCTCGCCTTCGACGAGGACGGAAACCCGGTTGGCATAAACAGCGGCTGCTACTATCGCAGCAACGCCGACGAAAGGCGCATAATTATCGACGGATTCAAAAGCGAAAGCGACATTAACGCCGTGCGCGAGCTGCACAAAAGGCTCATCGCCTCGGGCAGAAAGGTTGTTTCAAGCAGCGAGGATTATTCCGAAAGAGCCGTGCGCAGCACTGTTATTATAAAATACAAGCTCAAGAACGGGCGCGAGATAATAAGAGAATATCAGACAGTCGGGCTCGGCGACTATCTCTCGCTCTATTCAATAGAGAACACCGAGAACTGGAACAACAAAATCAAAAACGAGCTGCTGAACATAGACAGCGAAAAAGTATTCCCCGTTCTCTTCTCGGGACAGATGGACAAAAAGACCGTCGTTGACCAAAAATTTACACGCGGACTCGCCCGCGCGATATACGAGGACATAACCTCTCTCGGCGCAGACAGAATTCTCTGCTCCGACTCGAAATGGCTCGGCGCGGCGGCTCTGTACCGCGACATAGCATCGGACGGAGTCAAAACCGTGACGGCAGCCCAAGCCTACTCGCCCGACACAGACGGCGAAGATGCCGAAACGCCCGAGGATGCAATAAACAACGCTTGGAAAGCCGGCAACTACGGCGAGATAATGACCAACGGCTCGGAATACGGAGATTTCGGCAAGTTCAAATCCGTTATTCCGATAACCGAGGAAATGACAAACACCGTCGAATATCTAAAAGCCCACGGGCTCTATGACCTGCTCGTTGACGAATCGCCTATAGTCGCCGTCAGAGTGGCGGACATAGGCAAGCTCACCGTCGACGCACTTGAATACACCACGCCGATATTCAACGCTTTCTGGGACAACGGCAAATCAAAGCCGGAAACCGACCGCGAGACCGGAGAACAGATAAGCACATACACGAGCGGCGACTACATGCCGAAAAATTCAAGGGAATTCACCGACAGCGCCACGATAAACACACTCGCCGAAAACGCCTACGGCTACAGATTTGACCTCGCGGGCGGATATGTTGCCGAGTTCAGACGTGCCAACGGCTGCAGAACGATAATGTATATCCCGAAATGGCGCGTCGAGCTGAATCTTGATTAAAAGCCAATCCCTATAAGCACACATAGCCCCGGGCTCAGCGTAAAAGCATTGAGCCCGGGGCGGTTTTTATATGCATGAAAAAATGCGACCCCGAAGGATCGCATAAGTTCAGCTTTTAGATATTGCCTGTCCGATTCCGATATCGAATATTAAAGGAAGAGGAGAAGCAGCGTTGCAACGAGTGCAAGAACGAAGAAGGAGATAGCGATAATCTTCGTGATGAGCACCAGCTTAGACTCCATAGTCCTGCTCTTGTTCTTGCCGAAGAAAGTCTCTGCGCCGCCTGCGATAGCGCCGGAAAGACCTGCGGACTTGCCCTCCTGAAGAAGGACGAGAACAATAATTGCGACCGAAAGAAGAAGAAGGATTATACCCAATATAATCTCATGTACTGCCATGAAGTTGACCTCCAAACATAAATTGCTAAAATATTTTAGCATATACTTTAATATATTTCAATAGTTTTTATAAAAAGTTTTGCAATATGCGTAAAATTCTTTTGTTCGGATGTATTATCCCGCGGAGAAAGCGCAAACTACTCTCAGCGGCAAAAGTCCGAAGTTAATGCGTTTGCAGGGCTTTTCCCGCCGACCGTTTTGCGGGGAAGCCTTGCAGACGGTCTTTTTTTATATTCCCAATTCGAGCTGCTCGCCCTTGTCCTCGGCGCTGAGCAATGCACCTGCGGCGGGCAGATTCTTTGTCTTATATCTGTACGCCTTGGCAAACTCGCCCTCTCTGTACTCGCGCACGGTCATGACCTTCTGACCCTTTTTGAGGCTCATAACGCCGACTCCCTGCGTGTCCTTGGTGGTCTTGGGCGATATGGCTCCCGTATTTATCAGAAGATGTCTGCCGGCGGAGGAAACTATGACAAGCTCCGTATCTTTTTCGATATGGAACATTGCCGCGGCGGGTGACTTGTCCGAATAGGCCTTTATGAGCTTCTTGCGGTTAGTCTTTGTCCGATACACGGAGAGCTCGACCTTGGCAGCCTTTCCGTTTTCAAAGAAGAAGAGCATATAGCCCGAATAGTCGGACGTGACAGCCATATAGACTGCCGTCTCGCCCTCATCCATGCCGAGCGTGCTCGCCACATAGTCGCCGAGTGCGCTCGCCTTAGTCTCCTTGAAGTCGTTGACACGCGCCTTGTAGACCTGGCAGCGGTTCGTGAAGAATAGCAGCTCCTTTGAGTTATCCGTGACGACTGTCTGAGCGAGCTCGTCGCCGTCTTTGAACTTCTGCTCGCTGCTCATGCGCAGGGACTGCGGGGTTATCTTCTTGAAATAGCCCTCTTTCGAGAAGAAGAGAGTCACGGGATAATCGGGTATCTGTTCCTCCTCTTCCTCATCCTCGATGTCGGAGGCATAGATAATCTCCGTTCTTCTCGGCTTACCGTATTTCTTTATGACATCCTCAAGCTCGTTTATGATTATCTTGCCCACTCTGCCGCGCTTTGCGAGGATATCCTCGAGGTCGGCAACGAGCTTTTCGAGCTCCTCAATGTCTTGAGTGCGCTTTAAGATATATTCGCGGTTGAGGTGGCGAAGCTTTATCTCCGCGACAAATTCTGCCTGAATGCGGTCGATTCCGAAGCCTATCATAAGGTTCGGGACGACCTCCGCCTCCTCCTCGGTGTTGCGGACTATCTTTATCGCCTTGTCGATATCGAGAAGTATTTTTTCAAGTCCGCGGAGCAGATGCAGCTTGTCCTTGGCCTTTTTGAGCTCAAAATATGTCCTGCGTCTGACGCACTCCATGCGAAACGCTATCCACTCCTCGAGCAGCTCCTTGACGCCCATGACGCGGGGTGAGCCCGCTATCAGGACGTTGAAGTTGCAGGCGAAGGAATCCGAGAGCGGCGTGAGCCTGTAAAGCTTCTGCATGAGCTTGTCGGGGTCAGTTCCCCTTTTGAGGTCTATCGTTATTTTAAGGCCGCTTCTGTCCGTCTCGTCGCGGATATCGCTTATCTCTTTTATCGCGCCCGCCTTGACCCTGTCAATGACCTTTTCGATTATCGACTCGCTCGTTGCGGTTGAGGTCATCGGAATCTCGGTTATATCAATGCAGTTGTTCGATTTGTCGTAGGCGTATTTTGCGTAGAGCTTGAACGAGCCGCGCCCCGTGCGGTAAATCTCCTCTATCTTCGCGCGGTCATAGAGAATCTTCGCGCCGCCCGCAAAATCGGGCGCCTTGAGGGTATCCGCCACGCAGTGATCGGGGTTTCTTATGAGCTCTATAGTCGTGCGGCAGACCTCTTCGAGGTTAAACGAGCAGATGGAGCTCGCCATGCCGACGGCTATACCCGTATTGTTGTTGACGAGCACGCTCGGGAAAGTGACCGGCAGAAGCGTCGGCTCTTTCATGGTGTTGTCGTAGTTATCGACAAAATCGACCGTATCCTTGTCAATATCTCTGAAAAGCTCCGCGCTTATCGGGTCAAGCTTTGCCTCAGTGTATCTCGAAGCCGCCCACATCATATCGCGCGAATACGCCTTACCGAAGTTACCCTTTGAATCTACATACGGGTGCAGCAGCGCTTCATACCCGCGCGAGAGTCTGACCATAGTCTCATATATGGCGGCGTCGCCGTGGGGGTTCAGCTGCATGGTGCGTCCGACGATGTTCGCCGACTTCGAGCGCGCGCCCGTGAGCAGACCCATTTTATACATCGTGTAGAGTATTTTTCTGTGCGAGGGCTTGAAGCCGTCTATCTCCGGGATGGCGCGGGACATAATGACGCTCATCGCATATGGGAAATAGTTGGTTTCAATCGTTTGGGTTATCGGCTGCTCGACAACTTCGCCCGCGCCGATAATATGAACTCCGCTCTTGAGCGGATCTATCTCATTTTTCGGGGGTTCTTTTTTGCCTCTTTTTCCCGCCATTTATATCAAAATCCTTTCAATAGTTAAGCTTACGAAACATCCGCCATATCTATATATGCCGCGCCGTCGCGTGCGATATGCTCTTTTCTGCCGGCGAGATTGTCTCCGAGCCAGAGGTCGAACATCTCCGCTGTCTGCTGAGCGTCGGTCGGGTCAACGCGGATAAGTCGGCGGGTTGCGGGATTCATCGTAGTCAGCGACATCATGTCCGCATCGTTTTCGCCGAGTCCCTTGGAGCGCTGTATGGTGAATTTGGCATTTTCAAGCTGAGAGAGGATATCCTGCTTCTCCTGCTCGTTATACGCGAACCACGTCTCGTCCTTCGAGTTTATCTCATAGAGCGGCGACTCCGCGATATAGACCTTGCCGTTTTCTATAAGCTTTGGCATAAGGCGGTAAATCATGGCGAGGATGAGCGTGCGTATCTGGAATCCGTCAACGTCGGCATCGGTACAGATTATGACCTTGTTCCAGCGCAGCTGGTCGATATTAAAGGCAACCATATCCTTCATCGCCTTTGATTTTGTCTCGACTCCGCAGCCGAGAACCTTTATCAAGTCGGTTATGATATCGTTTGCAAATATTTTGTTGTACTCCGCCTTGAGGCAGTTGAGTATCTTTCCGCGCACGGGGATTATCGCCTGGAACGACGAGTCGCGTGCCTGCTTACAGGCGCCGAGAGCCGAGTCGCCCTCCACTATGAACAGCTCGCGCTCAGCCACATCCTTGCTGCGGCAATCGACGAATTTCTGCACGCGGCTGCCCATATCATTGCTCGACTGGAGCTTGCTCTTTATGTTGAGCTTCGTTGTCTCCGCGCGGATACGTGCGCGCATATTGACGAGCACCTGATCGCATATCTTGTCCGCGTCAAGCTTGTTTTCGATAAAATATATCTCAAGCTGATGCTTGAAGAATTCGGTCGTCGCCTCCTGAATGAACTTGTTGGTGACGGATTTCTTCGTCTGGTTCTCATAGGCGGCTACGGTCGAGAACGACGAGACGATGAGCACGAGGCAGTCCTCGACATCCTGGAAGTTTATCTTCGAGTCGGACTTGAGGTATTTTCCGTTCTTTTTTATATATGCGTCTATCTGCGACACAAACGCGGAGCGCACGGCCTTATCGGGTGCGCCGCCGTATTCGAGGTAGCTCGAGTTATGATAATACTCCTTGAGCTGGACCTTATTCGAGAAGCAGAGCGCGGCGTTTATTTTAAGCTTATATTCGGGCTGATCCGCTCTGTCGCGTCCTACGCGCTCGCCGCTCCAAGTGCAGACAGAAGAAATGGCGTTGTTGCCGACGACCTCCTTGAGGTGATCGGTTATGCCGTTTTCGTAGAAATACTCGAACGTTTCAAACTTTGAGCCGTTCTGATTCCTGAGCACGAACTTGATGCCCGCGTTGACTATCGACTGGCGGCGCATCATATCCTGAAAATACTCGAGAGGTATGTCTATATCGGTGAACACCTTGAGGTCGGGGCGCCACTTTATGCGCGTGCCGGTGTCCTTTTTGCTGTAGGGCTCTTTTATCATATCGCCGACCGGCTCGCCGTTTTTGAACTGCAGATGATAGCAATAGCCGTTCGAGTGAACCTCCGCCTCCATATACTCCGAGGCATACTGCGTGGCGCAAAGGCCGAGTCCGTTTGTGCCGAGCGAATACTCGTAGCTTCCGCCGTCGTTGGTGTTATACTTTCCGCCTGCATAGAGCTCGCAGAACAGGAGCTTCCAGTTATACTCGTTCTCCCTGCGGTTGAACTCAACGGGTATACCGCGCCCGTAATCCTGAACCTCTATGGACTTATCCTCGAAGCGGGTAACGGTAATCGTGTTGCCGAAGCCCTCGCGCGCCTCGTCAACGGAGTTTGAAATTATTTCAAACACCGAGTGCTCGCAGCCCTCGATACCGTTCGAGCCGAAAATAACCGACGGTTTTTTCCGCACCCTGTCGGCGCCTTTGAGCATTTCAATGCTGTCGTCGCCGTATTCTTCTCTCTTTTTGACTTTTGCCATTGAGTTATCCCCCGACTGATTGTTACGCATATTTTGTATCATACATATTTAATTATACACCATATATTGGCTTTTTGTCAATGACGGCAACAATGCTGCAGCGTGTAGGTTCAACGGAAAAAGAAAAGACAGACCGTAAAAAACGCGGTCTGTCCTGAAAATTTATGCCTTTTTCTTTCTCTTAAACAGGTTGGCGGGGAGCTGAGCCAAGACTATTGCGACGAACATCACGATACAGCCGCAGAGCTCTCTCGCAGACATCTTCTGATCTATCAGCACCCACGCGAATATGACGGCGAACACCGACTCGAGGCAGAGCAGCAGCGACGCCACCGTGGGATCGGAATCGCGCTGACCGAGAGTTTGGAACGTAAACGCCACTCCGCAGGACATAATGCCGGTATAGAGTATATACGGCGCGGCGCTCAATATGGCGTGGATATCCGGCTTCTCAAAGACAAACATAAGTATAACGGAAATCGTGCCCGAGACGAGGAACTGCGCGCATGAGAGCTTCACTCCGTCGACGATAGCCGAGTATTTGTCGATAACGAGAATATGTATCGCAAAGCCGAGTGAACACGCGAGGGCGAGCATTTCGCCCTTACCGAACGTGGCCTTGCCGCCCGCGCAGAGCAGATAGAGCCCGCCGACTCCGAGGAAAACGCCTATCCAAACGGGCAGACTGACGCGCTTTTTAAAGAACACGAGGCTTATTATCGGCACTAAGAGCATATAGAGCGCGGTTATGAAGCCGACCTTGCCGACCGTCGTATAGCCGAACGCCGCCTGCTGGAGGTTGCTCGCCACGCAGAGCACCGTTCCGCAGACGAGTCCGCCGACTGTAAGATTTTTTCTGTCCTCTTTCTTCTGCTCGGGCGTTTTCTGTGCGGCTGCGCCGAGCTTTTTGTTCTTCGCCCTCTGCGCGCCCGACATTATCGCAATAACGGGCAGAAGCACTATTCCGCCTATCACCATTCTTATGCCGTTGAAGGTCAGAGTTCCGATTACTTCTATGCCCTCGCTCTGAGCCACAAACGACAGACCCCATATGACGGCGGCAAGAATGAGGAATATGCCGCCTTTAAGCTGTCCTTTTTTCGTTGTTATCACTCCACTGAAATTTTCCGAAATATGATAGCACAAAGGCGCGTCATAAAATTCGGATTTTGGAACAAAGTATAATTTCAAGAATATTTCGGTTTACTTCTCCGCAAGCGGAAGTATCCCGCCGATATCGGTCAGAGGAAAATGCCCTGTTTCTTCCGCGCTCACGCCGAACGACGACAGAAAGGCTCTTATTCTGTCTGCGTCCCCATGCGACGAGAGATCGCCGTTAAAGAGCATTATATCCGGCGCAATAAGCCCGCAGCAGCCACCGATGAAGCCGTATTCGCGCCCCGGCAGAAGAACGTCGCCCTTTGAGACGAGGAGAACCTCAAGGCCGCTTTTTTCGGCGGCGGAGGCTATTGCCACGTCGTCGGTAATTATCGCGTTTTCGGTCACGGGCACTGCAGAGCACTTTGCGTAGCCCTGGCGCACGGGGATTAAAGTCCGCCCGAAAAAATTGATGTTTGGGCAGACCGTCTTGGGATTTAGTATCGCATAATTGCCGAAAACGGCGGCATTGAGCGGCACATCGGCCGGATATTCCGCGCCGAGAGCGCTGTCAAGTATATGCACGTCAAAGCCCGAAGAAGCGAGCTTTTGCGCATTTTCAAGCTGCTCGCGGCTCAGTATAATCTTCCGCCCGCCGAGATGCAATAAGTGCAAATCAGCATGAGCGGCGGTACCGTCGGTTATAGCAGAGCTCGGCAGGATATCGAAAACGGCAATCCCGCGCGACTCGAGATATTCTTTTGCTTTCTCTGCGCCGACGCTCACCGCGGCGAGGGCTATCCCCCGCTTCGGCAGGTTCGGCGATTCTATCGGAGTCATAATAAATACGTCAGTCAACGCAGTTTGCAAACGCCTCATAGACGTTCTTAACTCCGATGACCTCTATCTCCTTTTTGAGCTTGTCCGGGACCGATTTGAAATTGTGGCGGGGAATAATGCAGATTTTGAAGCCGAGCCTCGCCGCCTCTTTTATGCGCTGCTCGCAGTGGCTGACGGAGCGTATCTCGCCGCCGAGCCCTATCTCGCCGAAGGCGAGGACATCATCCCTTATAGGCACATCCTTGAGGCTCGAAATGAGAGCCAATGCGACGGACAGATCCGTAGCCGGCTCGTCGAGCTTTAATCCGCCGATAACATTTATATATGCGTCCGTATTGCCGAAGAAATAGCCCGCTCGCTTTTCAAGGACGGCTAGGAGCATGGCCATACGGCTGTAATCAAAGCCCGTTGCCATGCGGCGCGGATTGCCGAAGCTTGTCGCGCTGACAAGCGCCTGAACCTCCGCCAAAATCGGGCGCGTGCCCTCCATCGCGCAGGCGATACAGGTGCCCGAGGTGTTCTTGGGTCTGCCCGAGATAAGCATGAGCGAGGGGTTTTCAACCTGAGAAAGTCCGCTGTCGAGCATCTCGAAAACGCCTATCTCATTAGTCGAGCCGTAGCGATTCTTGACGGCGCGAAGTATTCTGTATGACATATTGCGGTCGCCCTCAAAGTAGAGCACCGCGTCAACTATATGCTCGAGCACCTTGGGTCCCGCGATGTTTCCGTCCTTGTTGACATGGCCGACAACGATTATCGGAATATTGCTGCTCTTTGCCGTGCGCATGAACATGGACGTAGATTCGCGCACCTGCGTGACGCTGCCTGCGGAGGAATTCAGCTCGCTTATGACCATGGTCTGAATGGAGTCGATAATGACGAGCCCCGGCTTATTGATATTTATATATTCGCATATTGACTGAACGTCGGTCTGGCTCATTAAAGTCAAGGTCGGGCTTGTGACACCGAGCCTGTCCGCGCGGAGCTTTATCTGATAGACGGACTCCTCGCCGGAGACATATAGGATATCGAGATTTTTGCCGATATATTGGCATATTTGAAGCAGGATAGTTGATTTTCCTATGCCGGGGTCGCCGCTCAGAAGAACTAATGAGCCCTTGACTATTCCGCCGCCGAGAACGCGGTCGAGCTCGGTGAGCCCCGTTTGATAGCGTATCTCCTCATCGGCGGTTATCTCGCTGAGGGCATAGGTTTTGACGCTGCGCGCATTGGCGCCGCTCTTTGCCGCCGCGGCGACGGGCGCTTTTATCTCCTCATTCATGGTATTCCACTCGCCGCAACCGGGGCAGCAGCCGAACCACTTCGGGCTCTCGTAGCCGCATTCGGAGCAGATATAAACAGATTTTGCCTTGCCTGCCATTTTATGTTACCTCCGTCAGTTTTTCCTCGTTTTTCAAATAGTCCGTTATTCCGCACATGACCGAAAACGCCATGGCGGTCTGATAGCCGTCGTCCTTGAGCTTTTGCGTCTCGGCGGCGTTCGAGAGAAAACCGCACTCGACCATAACGGCCGGAGACTCGGCGTGATAAAGAAGATATATTTCCGTCCCCGTGCGCTTTACCGCGCGCCTATTCTGAGGCTGGAGCAGAGAGCATATATCCTGCTGAATAGCCTTTGCCAGCTTTTCGCTCTCGGGATTGTTTTTGGAATAGAACACCTGCGCGCCGCTGTAGGACGGCCCGCCGTAGTGGTTCTGATGAATGCTCACGAACAGCGCATCGGGCGTCTGCTCGATAATTTTCATTCTGTTTTTTATATCCGACACCTTTTGTAGGCGCACCGACTTTGCGGAGCTGTCGGAGATATCGTCGTCCGTCTCGCGCGTCATTATGACATTGTAGCCCGCCGTGTCGAGCATATCGCGTAATTTCAGAGCTATTGACAGATTTATATCCTTTTCGACGGTGCCGTCCTGCGCGGTCGCGCCGCCGTCCATGCCGCCGTGACCTGCGTCGACTATTACGGTCACGGACTCCTGCGCGTTTGCGGACACCCTGCGGGCATAGCCCGAGCCGCGCGCGGATATCAGCACAAAGCATATCGCCATAACGGCAACAGCCGCCGCAACGCCGAGAGCGACGAGCCTTGAACGCCTTTTGAAATTTATCACCATACCGACACCCCCACAAAAGAATATGCGGGGACGCACGGCATTATTAGAGCGCCGCAGGGCAAAATAGAAAAAAGGAGCTGAGAAAATGAAAAGGATAACGAAAATTCTAAGCGGACTTGCCGCAGGAGCCGTGAACTCCGCTTTAGGCGCGGGCGGCGGAATGATAGCCGTGCCGATGCTCAAAAAAAGCGGAATGGAGCAAAACAGAGCGCAGGCAAATGCGGTGGCGCTCATAATGCTGCTGACGGCCGCGAGCGCGGGAATATATATCCGTACGGGGAAGGTCACTTTCGGCGACGCTCTCCCCTATCTCCCTGCAGGGCTTGCGGGAAGCGTGCTCGGCTCGTTTATTCTGCCGAAGATACCGACGAAAATACTCGGCAAGATATTCGCCCTGTTCATGCTTTGGGCGGGAATAAGGATGGTATTTAAATGAGAACGGTATTGGCGGCTTTTTTCTCGGGACTTGCGGGCAGTCTCGGGCTGGGCGGCGGCGGAGTGCTGGTGCTCTACCTCGTGCTCGCGCTCGGTATGCCGCAGCTCAAGGCGCAGGGCATAAATCTGCTGTTTTTCATCCCCTGCGCGGCGCTTTCGAGCATAGTTTATTCCTTCAAAAGGCTCATCGACTGGAAAACCGTTCTGCTTTTTGCCGCAGGCGGTCTGCCCGGAGTTTTGCTCGGCTCGCTCGCCATAGGTCACATGGGCAGCGGCATTCCCGGGAAAATCTTCGGCGGGTTTCTGCTGCTGACCGGCATTCGGGAGCTGTTCAGGAAATGTGATTGATGCGCCGATAATCGAGATAGTCCTGGAGAATCATAACGGCGCTGACCGCATCGACTACAGCCTTTCTTTTTTTGCCGCGCGTGTTGGTGACATTCAGCGCATTGTGCGCGGAGACAGTGGTCAGCCGCTCGTCACGAAGCACTGTCTTAATGCCGGAAAACTCGGTCAGAGCCGCCGCAAACTCCTCGCACTTATGCGCGCGGTCGCCTCGGGTGCCGTCCATATTGACGGGCAGACCGACAACGATAAGCTCGGCCTTTTTCTCCCGCGCTATATCGGTTATTTTTTCTATAAGCGGCTCCGTTTCCTTTTCGGTTATAACAGTCACGGGAGAAGCCAAAAATTCGGTTTTGTCGCAGACGGCTATGCCCGTGCGCGTGTCTCCGTAATCTACCGACAGGATTATCATAAAATACCTCTCAATCAAAAATCAGGCCGCACCGTTATCCGGCGCGGCCGTTTATATATTTTTTCGCCGCAGCTTGAATTTAATCGTCCGAACGCGGTCTTGTCGGGAACAGCGAGTCGATAATATTGCTGACTGCGTCGCTGACTCCGCCGACAACCTCGCTTACCGACCCTCCGCCGCACGCCGTGCACTCGGCGGGCATTGCGGACTTCTTATAATAGCCCTTTGCGGTCTCGGTGCAAGAGGGCGATGCCAAAAGTCCCGTCTTCTTGCAGTAGTCCTTCTCCTCGACCTTGTCGGTCTTGGGGAACTCCTTGACGGGCAGGTTGGCGTGGATGCGGTCGAGCAGCTCGATATAAACTCGTCCGGATGCACTGTATCTGAACGGGATAACCTTGGGCTTATCGTAGCCGAGCCAAACAGCGCAGACATAATAGGGCGTGCCGCCGGCTATCCAGCTGTCCTTCGTATCACTCGTGGTACCGGTCTTGCTCATCAGCTCGAACTTGCCGAGATTCTTGCTCGAACGGAAGCTTCTCGCGGGAACGGTCTTGAGCAGCTCGCGCATGACCTCTGCGGTATCCTCGCTGAGCACCTTCTCCGGCTCGGACTTAGTCTCAAGCAGAACCTCGGTGCCCGTGGCGTTTGTGACCTTATAGTAGCAATAGGGCTTATAGTAATAGCCGTTGTTGCCGAAGACGGCATATGCCGCAGCCATTTCGACCGTTGTGACACCGTTAGTAAGAGAGCCCGTGGCAAGAGGCGCGATGCTGGCATCGTTGGTATCGTCAAGAGTAGACAGATGGAACGTCTTTTTCATAAAGTTATAAGCTTCGTTGACGCCGAGCATCTCGGTAATAATTCTGACGGGAACGGTGTTGAACGACTTCTGTATGGCGTACTGGACGGTGACATTTTTCTTTGAGCCGTGCGTGCCGTCCGAGTTCTGCGGCCAGAGCTTGCCGTTGTGATAGATAGCGTAGTTGAGTATCATACTCGACCAGTTTATATAATCCTTCTCGAGTGCGAGAGAATAGGTTGACAGGGGCTTGATGGACGAGCCGGGCTGTCTCGGGGACTCGGACGCTCTGTTGAGGCAGAGGTTGCCGCTCTTTTCGCCCGCCTGTCCGACTATGCCGACTATTCTGCCCTCATAGTCCATGACCGTCGCCGCAGACTGAACCGCGGGGTGCTCGGCGGTATCCGCTTCCTTATCGAAAGCGATCCTGTTTGAATATACGGTATTGAGAACCTTCTGAACGTCGAGATTCGCGGCGGAATATATCTTGAGTCCGCCGTAGTTTATCTTCTCCATCGCCTGGCGGTAGGTGTAGCCGTATTTGCTCATCAGATCCTGGCAGACGCTCTTGATGACATAATCGACGTAGAAATCCTGATATTCCTTCTCCTTGTTCTTGTCCTCTGTCGTCTTTTTGGTCTTGCCCGCCTTGGGGACATAGCCCTCGCTGTTTGTAAAAACGAGCTTATAATTCACCGCCTCTTCGTATTCCTCTTTGCTTATCGCCTTTTCCTCGAGCATATACTTCAGGCAAAGCTCCTGACGCTTTTTATTCGACTCGGGATTGAGCAGAGGGTTATACGTTGTCGGAGCTTTTGTTATGACCGCAAGAGTGGCGCACTCGGCGAGATTGAGCTCGCTGACATCCTTGCCGAAATAAGTTTCGCTCGCCGTCTGGACGCCGTAGCAGCCGTTGCCGAGATAGAGGGTGTTGAGATACGCCTCAAGGATAGCATCCTTGCTGTAATGCTGTTCAAGATTCAGAGCGCGCTCTATCTCCTTAAACTTTCTGACAACCGTGACCTCCTTGTCGTTGGTCAGGTTTTTGACGAGCTGCTGGGTTATCGTCGAGCCGCCGCCGCTGGAAAGTCCGGTAGCCGCGCCGAAGGTACGCAGCCAGTCGACGCCGTGATGCTTTTTAAAGCGCTTATCCTCAAGGCAGATAAAAGCGTTTTTGAGATTCTCCGGCATCTTATCGGAATCGACCCAGATTCGGTTCTCCTCTCCGTGGAGCTGAGCCATCTCAACCAACTCGTTGTTGCTGTCATAAGCATAGATGAACGAGGTCTGGTTCTGATTCGCCTTGTAGTCGTCAAGGTCTATCGCTATCTCGCCGTGGGCAAAGGATGCGATATTGACAAAGACGTAGCCTCCGATTATCGCCGCGGTGAGCATACCGACGACGAGCACGCAGAGGATGACCAGCAGAACTATCCTGCCGGCCTTTTTATTCGGAGTCTTATTCTTCTTTTCGGAAGATGTTTTAGCTGTTCCCATCTTTTTCGATGCGCTTTTGGAGCTGTTTGCCATCCGTGCGCCTCCTTCACATTACAATCCAGTTAAAAATTATAGCATACTTTTTGCAAAAAGTTTAGTCTAAATCCAAATATTCACATTATTTTGTAAAATCAAAACAATAAACAGGGTATAATCTCGCCCGAAAGGGGCAACAATCACCCATGAAAGCAAAAAACGGAGAGGGCGAAAAATGAAAAGTACGATAAAAATCACAGCAGTTGTCCTCGCGGTCTGCGCCGCTGCGTTCCTTACAGTCTCGGCGATTACGCAACGCGCCGAGCCCGACGCGAGCGAAATGTACGTTCTGCGCGACTACAACGGCAGGATAGCGGTTTTTGCTTGCGGCGAGGACGAGCCTCTGGAGGTATTCGATATTTTCACCTCCTCCCTGCCCAAAAGCGAAGCGGAGCGCGTTTACAAAGGAATAACGGTTGAGGGCGGCGAAGCACTTCAAAGGCTGATAGAGGATTTTACGGGATAGAAAAACAAAAGCGGCCGTTTGCGCCGAAAAGCTGCGATTTTTCGACAAACAGCCGCATTATTATATTACGAATTATTCGTCCTTGTCGAACATATCGTTGAGCTGGGCGCACACCGCCGACATTCTGCCGATACGCTCGCGGAGTATGGACTCGGCCTTCTTCTGCGCCTCGGCGACTATCAGATTCGCCTGCTCCTGCGCTTCGGCGACGGTCTTCTGCGCCTGATTGCGCGCTGCCGAAATTACGGCATCCGCCTGGCCGCGAGCCGATTCGTTGCTGACCTCGAGCAAGCCCTTCTTCGCCTCAAGGTCGGCTATCTCCTTTTCGAGGCACTTTTTTCTGCTCTCTGCGGCGTTGAGCTCGTCAACCATATATCTGCCCTGCTCGTCCCTGAGCTTTTCAAGGCGCTTTATGTGCTTTGCAAATGCCACGCAGTTGTTGTAGAGGCTGCGGTTCTGCGTTCTGAGCGCCTCTATCTCCTCGCTCGAAGCGGTCTCGCCCGCGGGCATATCGGTGCGCTTTTCGAGCTCCGAGCCCCAGGCGTAAAGCTTATTGTATTCATCCTGCAGCATCGAAATATATGCATCGGCCGCAGCAATATCATATCCCTTTTCTGCAATGGGGAGCTTCATGTTTCCGTCCATTTTCCGTCATCCCTTCCCAAAAATCAGCTGTTTCTCTTCGCTATATCAATCAGGTTTTTGTAGCTTATCGCCATAGACTCGCGCGGGTCGATATCGCAGGTATCCTGCTCGATAACGATATATCCTACGCCGGATTCCCTGCAGGCGCGGTAGCATTCGTCAAGGTCGAGGTTGCCCGTGCCTATCTCGGCAAAGTCGGGTTTATTCTCGCTGTCGATTTTATAGTCTTTAAAGTGGCAGACCTTCATTCTGCCGCTGAGGCGTCTTATAAAATCCGCCGGATTCCCTCCGCCGTACTGAACCCAATATGTGTCCATAATAAAGCCGAACAGTTCGGGGTCGGTACCCTCGACAAGCATATCTATAATGCGCCTGCCGTTATATTTTTTGAACTCGAAGGCGTGGTTGTGATAGGCGAAATGCATCCCCATATCCCGAAGCTTCCTCGCGAGCCCGTCGGTAAGCTTTATAAACTCGCGCACGCCCTCCTCGCTGCCCCTGTATTCGTCGGGCATGGAGCCGATTCCGAGCGTGTCGCAGTGAATCATTCTGTGCTCCCGAACGACCGTCTCGGTATCTTCGAGCATACGGTCAAACGGGGTATGCGTGACGCAGACATCCATATTGTACTTATCGACAAGATACGCGACCTTCTCCGGCTCAATCGGGCCTATACCCGAAATCTGAACTGTATTTATTCCGATGGAATCGAGATAGGCAAAGGTCTTTTCGGCATCCTCGTAATTTTTGATATAGTCGCGCAGAGTATAAAGCTGCGCGCCGAGCTTGATATCCGACAAGAGAGCACCTCCGTTCTCGCTTTTTCTACAGATTATTATATTATAGCCGCACGGAAGTTTCAAGTGAATTTACAAAAAAAGCACGGACTTGCAAGCTTCGCCGACGGGTGAATATAGATATTCACGGGAGGCGATGCCGTGTTCGGGTGGCTTTTGCGGTTATTTTCAAACGGATTTCTGTTTTTCATCCTGCACCTGAGTCAGCCGGGGTCGTTCGCCCCGCCGCTCAGCGCGGCTCGGGAGCGCGAGGCTCTCGCCGAGATGCATGCGGGCGACGGCAAGGCGCGCAGCGAATTAATAGAGCACAATCTGCGGCTCGTGGCGCACATAGTCAAAAAATACTACTCCGCATATTCCGAGCAGGACGATCTGATTTCAATCGGCACCGTAGGGCTGATAAAAGCCGTTGACTCGTTCAAGCCCGACAAGGGCACACGCCTTGCCACATATGCGGCAAAATGCGTTGAAAACGAGATACTCATGCACTTTCGCTCGCTGAAAAAGAGCGCACACGACATCTCGCTCGAGGATCCTATCGACAGCGACAGCGAGGGAAACCCGCTCACGCTCATGGATATTATCTGCACGCCGGACAGCATAGCCGACGACCTCGATTTGAAGATAAAAAGCGAAAAGCTGCGCGGGCTCGTCGCCGACATATCAGACCCGCGCGAAAGGGCGATAACCGTCATGCGTTACGGACTCGACGGCAACGAGCCGCTGACTCAGCGGGAGATAGCGTCTCTGCTGGGCATCTCCCGCTCATACGTCAGCAGGATAGAAAAACGCGTGCTCGAAAGGCTCGGCAAGGAGCTGAAGCGGGACTGAACAAAAAAAGCAAATCCGCAATTCACTCCGAGCTGTGTGAATTGCGGATTTTTCGGATTCTCGCCAATATCGGGCAACGGTTCTAATTTATTTAATAAGGTCGTTTGCCATGATATAGTTCACCGTCTCATCAACGGTAGTAAACGCCAAGGCGACCGAGGTATCTGCGGCGCCGTAATAAATCGCTATTCTGCCGCTCTCGGCATCCGCGAGCGCGGCGCACGGGAATACGACGTTGGGCACATCGCCGACGCACTCATAGATTTCGTGGGGCGCTAACAGGAAGCTGTCCGCACGGTGGAGCACTTTCCAGGGCTCGTCCCTGTCGAGAATGGCGGCACCCATGCTGTAGGTAAAGCCGTTGCAGCTCGTGAGCACGCCGTGGTAGAACATCAGCCAGCCCTCGTCGGTTTCAATAGGAGTCGGACCCGCTCCGACTTTTGTAGCTTCCCAATTTTCAACGGGGCCCATAACAAAGCGGTGTTTGCCCCAATAAGTGAGATCCTTCGAGCGGCTGATAAAGATATCGCCGTAAGGTGTATGTCCCCTGTCGCACGGGCGAATGAGCAGAAGATACTCGCCGTTTATCTTGCGCGGGAAGAGCACGCCGTTGCGGGCGACGGGATAGCAGGCATCCTCGAGCTGAGTCCAGCTCTTAAAGTCCTCCGTAAAGGCTATGCCGATAGTTGTGCCGTGAGGGGTCAGATTGACCCAGGACAGATAATATTTCCCGTCTATTTCGCACAGGCGCGGGTCGTAGCCGTCGAAGATATATTTATCCTCAAGCGTCCAATTCACGGCATCGTCGCTGAACCCGACGACAAGCTTCTGGGCGCGCGAGCGGATATCCGCCCTGAAAACTCCCGCAAAGCCCGAGCCGAAGGACACGACTGCCGAATTGAAGATGCTGTTCGCCATATGCAAGTTATCGCGGGTTATAACGGGATTGCCGCTGTAACGCCACACGGGATATTCAAACCCCGACGGCTTATCCTCCCACGGTATATCAGGTATATTTGCTCCGATTATTTTTGCCATAATTAACTCCCCTTTCCGTGCTTTAGATTTTAGCACAGAGGAAGCGGAAAAGTAAAGAGAGAGAGCAGAAAAATAAAAAAGTTGCCGGGTTTTTAAAAAAGTTTGGAAAAAGACTTGTCAAAACGCTTTTCTTGTGGTATTATTGATGAGCTTTCCGGGTGTGGCGCAGCTGGTAGCGCGCTTGACTGGGGGTCAAGAGGCCGTGAGTTCAAGTCTCGCCACTCGGACCAGTTAAAGAAAAAAGCTCGTAATCGTTGAGATTGCGGGCTTTTTTCTATCTACTTTAAGTTATCCAAAGGGCTGTAATTACTGAAATTGACCACCGTTTTCGCCTGTGTCAAATGGTCAAGCGTAGTATGTCCGAGAATCTGTTGCAAACGGCATATCTTTTATTATTGCGAGACTAACTTGAAATAAATAAGCATTACAAAACATAAACCAAGAATACGATTTAAATTTTGCGGTTTTACTTGCAATTTGAAAAATTAGTGATATAATATCACATATAGAGTCTCGAACTCTATCTCCTATTTCACATGGCAGTCTCGTTCAGGCGGGGCTGCTGTTTTATTGCGTCGGCAGTCGGCGAAAGTCCGTAACGCTTGCGGCACGCGAAATCTCCGCAGCTTTCGTCGGTGAACTTTGAGTTACAGAATTTTATCTTTTATTAAAAAAATATGGAAATTGTCTGCGGGATATGTTACAATTGACAAAAGAAAAAATCACGGAGGTAACAATGCATGGATATCAATGATATTGCTGCAAAGGGTGCGCACGCAATTGCCTGCAGATACGGCAAAAAAGTATTGAAGCATGGCACTGCTCCCGCTATCCCGGAGTCAAAGACAATCACTCTTACCGGCGACGCTTACAGACTCGGCTTCGCTCGCAAGGACATCAATCCCGAGGAATTCGGCAAAAAGACTTATCACATAGCCGGGCACGGCTCCGGTCATGTTATGGAGGGCGTTCTCACGGACGTTTTCGTTCACGCCGTTTGGATCGATGTAGGAAGCGACGAGGGAATCGTTTGGCTCAGCGGAGACATCGTAGGTCTTACGAATATCGAGGTAAACGAGATACGCCGCAGGATAAAGGCGGAACCCGAGCTTTCAAAGTGCGTCGGAATCAATTTCAGCTGCACTCACTCGCATTCGGGCATCGACACCGTCGGATATTGGGGCAAGGCGAACGCGCTTAAAATCCCCTCGGACGGCAAGGACGAGGCCTATATGGAGAAGCTCTTTTCGCAGTCCGTCAAGGCCGCCAAGGAGGCATTTGCCAACCGCACTCCCGGAAAGCTCTACACCGGCAGACATTCTATTGAGGGCGGACTTTTCACAAAGAGACGTCTCCCCGACAAGCATGAGGTGCTCACCCGCATCCGCTTTGTGCCCGACGACGGAAGTGCCGAAACATGGCTTATAAATGTCGGCGCTCATCCCAATTCGCTCGGCGGCGCCAACAGAATGCTCTCCGGCGAATATCCGTATTTCCTGCGCCAAAGAGTGGCTGAAAAGACGGGCGCTAACGTGCTCTTCGGAATAGGCGCCATAGGCGGAATGGACGCTGCGGAATTTGACGCGGACGACAAGGTAAACAACATAAAAATGCAGGGCGAATTCTTCGCCGACGCTGCAATCGCCGTTGACAACGACAAGCTTCTGGAGCCTGTTATCAAGACAAACACGCGGCAGTTCTATCTGCCCGTTGACAACTATGTGCTTCTTCTGCTCGCCATGAAAGGCACCATGAGCTTCAACCCGTTCCCCTGCAAGGAGAGCGATACGGGTGTAGCAATGCGCACGGAGATGACCTATATGACCCTCGGCAGCCAGAAGATACTTCTCCTGCCCGGCGAAAACTTCGTATGCACGGTTTACGGCGGATATGAGCCTGCCGAACGCTCCTCGACCGGAAAGGGACCCGAAATCAACCCCGCGCCGCTTGCCGAAATCTGCGGCGACAGCGAAATTATCGAATACGGCATCACCAACGACATGGCGGGCTATGTCGTAGCCCCCAACGATTTCTGCCTCCATCCCACGCAGGCGTTCCTCAACCCGACGAACGATGTTCTCGGCGCAAGACATTACCACGAGACAAACTCGATGGGCTTCAAAACGCAGCAGGTCATAGCGGATAACTTTGCTCAACTCGTAAAGGATTTTTAAAAGTCAAATCGGCTTCGGGATATCCCGGAGCCGAAGCTTTTATTAAAAACAAAGACATATAAAAAGCAGGATGCCAAAGAGAATCGGCATCCTGCTTTTCTAATTTATTTCACTCCGTCGAGCTCAAACGCATAGAGCCAGCCGCATTTCATTTCGTCGGGGTTTATCGGCGGGAACACGAGCTTTGCTTTGCCGTTGTCGTTTTCGACGGCTATGGGAGCGTCATGCGCCAATAGCCTTGCTTTTATGTCCGCGCTGTAATTCACCTTGTCGAGCGTGAGGCTGCCGAACGGATATGCGTTCGTTATCACATAGACCTTGTCGCCCTTTTTCGTGTAATATGTACCCTCCTGCGGCTCTTTCGTGTAGATGCGCGTGCCGTATATGGCATCGCCGTTGACTCCGAGCCACTTGCCCATATCGAGCAGGCGCTCCTGCATTATGACGGGGATGGTACCGTCCGCGGCGGGGCCGATATTGAGCAGGAAGTTGCCGCCCTTTGACACGAGCGAACAGAGCGTTTCAAGAAGTTCCTTTGAGCTGAGATACTCGTCAACGCCCTCGATTCTGTTGAGTCCGAAGGACGCGCCGATGCCGCGGCACTCCTCAAACGGACGGTCGAGCTCGACATCCTCAATGCGTCTGCCGTTGTCAATATAGCCGTATTCGGTGGTGAAGTTGCCACCCAGGCGTCCCCTCGTTTCCTTGCCCCAGCGGTCGTTGGGAACTATCGTGTCTTTGACGGGCGACTCGTTATAGAGCCACTGCAAGAACTCGGTCGAATGCCAGACGGAGCTCGGATAATCCCACTCCCCGTCCGTGAACAGAGTCCACGGCTCATATTTTGTTATAAGCTCCTTGAGCATGGGGATAAAATGCTTCACCGCATACTCCTCTGGGTCCTTGAGAAAGAGCGGATGAAACCACTCATAGACCGAATGATACACGCCGAATTTTACATCCGTCTTTTCGAGCGCTGTTTTAAGCTCGCGGCAAAAATCTCTGTGCGGTCCGACATCGACGCTGTTCCAATTCCACGCATAGTCGCTCTTGAACAGGCAGAAGCCGTCATGGTGCTTCGAGACGAGATTTATATACTTTGCGCCGGACTTTTCAAAGAGCTGCGCCCACTCGTCGGCGTCGAAAAGCTCTGCCTTAAAGCCGCTGACAAAATCCTCATACTGCGTTCCGGGGGCATAGACCCTGTCGTGGAATTTGCGCGCCTCGCTGTTTTTGTCGCGTATCTGCTGCATATACCACTCGGCATACTGCCCCTTTTCTGTATATGCGGGCACTGAATACAGCCCCCAATGGATGAATATGCCGAACTTCGCATCTGCGAACCAATCCGGCACAGGCCGGCTGTTGAGCGATTCCCAGTTGTTTTCGTAATGCATTGCAGTCCTCCGTTTGGTTATATTTCCGAAAAGACGTCGCCGACGCCGTTGAATATATATGTGGGTCTGTACGGATAGAGATTGACATCCTCAAGAGATGTGACGCCCGAGAGAACAAGGACAGTATCAAGGCCGGTCTCTATGCCCGCTATGACATCGGTATCCATTCTGTCGCCTATCATCGCGGCCTCCGCCGAGTGAACGCCGAGCATTTTGAGTCCCGTGCGCATCATGAGAGGATTGGGCTTGCCGACGAAATACGCCTTTTTGCCCGTCGCCATCTCTATGGGCGAAATAAGCGCGCGGCAAGCGGGAACCACGCCGTCCTCAACGGGACCCGTGAGGTCGGTATTAGTGCCGATAAGCTTCGCACCGTTTCTGACGAGGTTAGATGCGTGGACGACCATCTCGTAGTTGTAGCTCGAGGTCTCGCCGACTATGACATAGTCGGGGTCTATGCTGTTCATGGTAATCCCCTGGTCATAGAGCGCGTTGACAAGTCCGGGCGCGCCGATAACATAAGCAGAGCAGCCGGGCTTCTGACCGCTGATGAACTTCGCCGTTGCGAGGGCGCTTGTATAAAAATGGCTCTCATCAACATAGAGCCCCATTCTCTCTAATTTCTGCCGGAGCTCGCGCGGCGAGCGTTCGCTCGAATTTGTGAGAAACAGGAACGATTTGTTTTCTTTATACAGCCACTCCACGAATTCCTTGACATCCGGAAGCAGTTTGTCTCCGTGATATATGACACCGTCCATATCACATATAAAACCTTTTTTATCTTTTAACGCATCCATGCTTTTCCCTCCCGTCAATTCATTAGAACAAGTTTAACAATTAATAAATGCAAAGTCAACAATTTACTTTGCATTTATATTCACAAGCTCCGCGCGTAGCTTGGAATAGACTATTTTCTGGCTGCTGTAAAGCCCGTAGTAGCCGGAGAGCAGATAACTGACGGCAGCGGCGAGCGCAAACAGCGGCATGGCCTGAGCGCCGAAAAGCTCGATACTCAGGAAAATCGACGCAAGCGGACAGTTGACCACTCCGCAGAACAGCGCCACGAGTCCGACAGCCGCGGCAAAACCGGGATCAAGCCCGATAAGTCCGCCGACGACGCAGCCGAAGGTTGCGCCGACAAAGAAAGTCGGGACTATCTCGCCGCCCTTATACCCCGCGCCGACGGTGACGGCGGTGAAAATGAATTTCAGCAAGAACGCTTCGGGCTTCGCGTTTCCGCCTATGGCGCGTTCGACTATATCCATGCCTGCGCCGTTATAGTCGCCGCTGCGGCAGATGAGAGACAGTATAACGATTACGAGTCCGCCGACGGCAGCGCGGAGAAAAGTGTTTTTAAAGAGCTTTTTGAAGAGCTTATGAGTGCCGTGCAGACCGAGGCAGAAGCCGATGCTCAGCAGAGCGCATATTGCGGAAAGCAGGGCGGTGAGCAGGCAGCTCTTGAGCGAAAAGGCGGGAATATTCGAGATTGTAAACGCGACGGGCTCGGTGCCCATAAGAATCGATATAAAATACGCCGTGAACGCCGAGACGACACACGGGAGCAGACCAGCATAGTAAATCACTCCGACGCTGATAACGCCGAGCGCGAAAACGGCGGCGGTTATCGGGGTTCCGAACAGCGCCGAAAAGACGGCGCTCATGCCGCACATTGTCATGATATGCATATCCTTTTCGTCAAGTCGGGCGATTTTGCCTATCAGCCCCGCAATACTGCCGCCGAGCTGAAGAGCCGCGCCCTCACGTCCGGCGGAGCCGCCGAAGAGGTGGGTTATGACGGTTGAGACGAAAATCAGCGGCGCAAGCAGAGCCGGCACGCCCTGAGGCGAGCGCACGGCATCGAGTATCTCGTTAGTTCCGATATCCTTTTTGCCCGAGAGCTTATATAGCCCCGCTATCACAAGTCCGCCGACGGGCAGCAGAAACACTATCCACGAATGAGCCTTGCGCACACCCGTAACATATTCGACGCTCAAATGAAACAGCGCGCCGACAACGCCGCCTACAGCGCCCGTGACCGCGGCGAGCACGAACCACTTCAAAAAAGTCAGCAGATACTTCCCCGCCGACTTGAATTCACTTTTTGCCTTTTGTTTTGCAGCTTCCACTTTTACCCCATCCATTAATATATGTTGATTAAATTTTATCACTTTATCACGGCTTTGGCAACGAGAAGAGAAAAAATAATGGCTCCGGGGTGAAACTTTAAGCGGGTGTAAAACAAATCGGGATTTGCGGGGAAGAAACCGCCGTCAGGCAAACAATTTCAATATCGCAAATTGACATAATCGTGTGGGGCGGATATTATCCGCCTGCGGTTTTTGCAGCAGCTTGTGGCTATTCACTCTGTAGGGGTCGGCGACTCGATGACCCTTTGGCGCGCCAGCGTCACCGGAAATCTATTTATTTCGTCCGTGTCGTGTAATGCGCTCTTTGATTGAGGCTTGCCCCCTGTGCCGCCTGCGGCGGCAGCGGTGCGTCGAGTCGCCGCACCCT
>OLGZ01000316.1_pt1 | contig 41916 bp, 40 predicted proteins | sample 1605981 | NCBI WGS metagenome assembly OLGZ01 (sample SAMN03283291) | human gut metagenome | biome: human-associated habitat; material: feces | host: Homo sapiens | place: Peru | collected 2012 | reverse complement strand
ATAATGCGGACGTGTACGGTCTTGGCCGGGTCTTTGACCGTACCGTTTCCGCTCGTGCCGTAAGTCTCCCGCCATGTGGCGTTATTGAATACCCAGCAGACCGGGGTATCCTTATCCGTGGCCGTATCATGGATGAGATTGATGATCGTAACCGATGTGTTCATCTCAACAAATCCCCCTGTACAGCAGTCCGTGCGGGTCGCTACCCAGGCACCCGCGCACGATTTCGGCCGCTTCGCTCTGGGTGGTGGCCGTCATTCTGCCGGTGCTGGCATAGCTTACCGCATAGCCGTCATTGGATACACTGGATACGCCGGGAGCGTAGCCGTTGGCCGTAACAGCGTTCTGCGCTGCGGTCAGAAGCTGGATGATCTGCACACAAGCGTCCGACAGTGCGGCTCTGCAGCGGTCGCACTCGTCCACATGGGTTTCGGCTCGCCCGAACGTGATGCCGTCGATCAGACGCGAAGCTCTGGCCGCGTAGATGTCAAACGTTGCCGCTTCGAGATTTCCCCCGGCGGCTTGATAATCGCTGTACGTGCAGTAGATCATTTTCGGCTACCTCCCGGCTTGTCATTCCCCCGCGACGATGTAGGAGAAGGGCACCTTGCTGCCGTCGGTGTTCAGGCGGGTGGACGGGTTCGGCAGAGCCCAGCCCATGCGCATAACAACGCGCAGCGCGACCATGTCTTGCTGTGCGAGGTTGTACACGATCTCCTTGGTCGTGGGGTCCTGAATGACGCCCTGATCCAGAATCTTCACGGTGACGTCCTGCCGGATGGAGTAGACGATCTTTTTGAAGTTGCCTGCGATCATCAGCGCCTTGGAAACGTCAAACGCACCGTTCTCAGGGAAGTAGAGCGGTGCACCGTCCAGCGCGTAGTTGGTTGCGCCCTGCATATCCGAGCGGAACAGGGGGCGACCGTTCTTGTCGAGCAGGCCGCGAAGCTGTGCCTTGGTGGACAGTGCACCAACAACGCCATCAACACCGAAACCGCCCTCCTCGACCTTGGCGAACATACCGCCGTCGCCCAGCAGCTTGGCATAGTCGATAGGGCCAATGACTTTGTTGGCGGTGGCCTGCGTCAGAATGTCGGTCGTCCACTCGGTGGGCTTGTCGTTGCCGAACAGAACCGCGCCGTCAATTTTCGCGGCCATCGCCTCACGGACACGGGGCTGAACCTCGCCCATGATGTCGAAGCTGGAATCCGCCAGCACGGCTTCAGGGATGGGAACAATCACTGCCAGCTCTGCGGCGGTCATGGTGACGTCTTTCCACTCCTGCTTGCTGGTCTGCTTCATGCCGGTGTCGCCGTTGACCCAATAAGCCAGCGGCAGCATGGACAGAACGGGAATCTTGGTCTGATTGCTGGTCATGTTTGCAAGGCGGGTTGCCAGCTGCATGACGATGGAAGACTTGGGAACATCCTGCTGGATGGTGTTAATCAGCTGATCCCGGATAAGGGCTTCTGCGCCGGTACGGGCAATAATGCTAGTTGCCATAATGGATTAACCTTTCTCCGCAAACAGCGAACGGAACGCTGCGTTTGCGGCCTCGTGCGTGTTGGATGCCTGCGCCGGAGTTCCCGGAGCAGACGCGGTAAATCGCGGGAGCGTACCATTTGCGATGATCGCGCTTGGATCTGCGTCCTTGAAGGTCTTGACATAATCGTCGAAGCCCAGAATCTCGCCGTCCTTCATGGCAAAATTCTGTGCCTTTGCATCGGCAAGAAACGCCTTTTTCGCGCTCTCGCTGGAAAACTTGAGGGCACCGGCCTTTTTCTCGATGGCAAATCCGCGCTGCATCTCTGCCAGCTGGTTCGCCGCGTCGGTCTTGGCCTGCTCTGCCTTGGTCTTCCAATCGGGGTCATACCCTTCCAGCTTGCCGTTTGCGGCTTCCAGTTGGGCGGTAAGAGTGGTTTTCTCCGCTTCGAGGGTGCTGATTTTGTTGACCTTCTCGCCCACATCGGCACTATGCAGGTTCATAATGCTGTCGAGCTGCTCCTGGGTAATGCCGGGGATGATCTGTTTGATTTCGTCTCGTTTCATGGTTTGCTCCTTTCGTTCTGTCCTGTCCAGCGTTTTTTCTCGTGGTTTTCGTCCACGTTGGAGATTACAGGTTTGTCGGGGTTCGCGCCGACTCCGCATGGTGCTGCTTGAGGGACTCGAACCCACATGTGCCCGGTTATGAGCCGGGTGCCTTGACCAATTAGGCGAAAGCAACAAAAAAGCACTGTGCAAAATTTGCACGGTGCTGAAAATTAAAGGGGGAGTTACGGCTTAACTTCGATACTCGGAAGGATATCGGTATGGAAGTAGAGCTTGTAGTGGTACGGGTCGGTGTGCATGCCGGTGATATCCTCGACCACATACATGGTGTAGTCGTTCAGATAGATGTAGTTCTTGCGGTAGGTGTCCGGGCCAATTTTTACCGTGCAGACCAGCTCGTTGTTCGAGTTGTTGGAGATGGACATGTAGCCCTCGGCTTCCAGAATGACCTTGTCGGTGCGGGCGTTGTAGACGGTGATCTTGCGCTCACTCTCGAAATAGTCTGCCTGCTTGGAGATGTTGGCATTGGCCTTGTCAGCCTCCGAACAGCCGCACAGCAGGATGGATGCGGCCAGTGCGAGGGCGAGAAGAATCTTTTTCATAATATGCTCCTTTCAGCAGTGTCGATTGATTTTCGTTTTGTATCCTTTATGGTTTAGCTCGCAGTTTTTGTATGACGGCCTCAAGTTCTTGCGCTTGATATAACCGCATGGAGAGGAAGCAAACAAGCTGAAAATACAGGCTTCTACAAACCCTTCAACTTTGATAATTCTGAATTTTTTGTTTGTCATTTCTTCTCCTTTCTGGCCTGTGCTGTGGCTTTTGCCGCCTGAGAGCGGCCAAATCCGGAAACCATCGTTCGGGCGCTGTCGAGCTGCCCGCCGGTATCCCGTGTGAATTGCTTCAGGCTTTCGCGGGCGGTCTTCAAACGAACTGCTGATGCCGTTGTGTCGCTGCCTGCTGCATCTTCTGCCAGATACCGCCGTTTCCACTTGCGCACATTTCGTTCGCGGGCGCGCTGCATCTGGGATGTGCCTGTTACAACGGTTTCGGGCCGTCTGGGCCATGCAAGAACCAGCACGACCACAGACATTTATGCTGGGTTCATCCGAACAGCCGATGCGGCGGCAGCAGATGCGATGGAAGGTGTTTTTAATCGGATTCGCGAAAAGAATCACGCATAAAGAAAACAGCGCACAGGAAAGTTTGTCAACCTTGTGCGCTGTTTTTTCAACATCCCATTTATAGGGCCGAAGTTTTGTGCGTTTTTTGTGCGTTATTGGTTCGAAATGGTTCGAAACGCATCAAAACAGCTTTATTGAAATATATCGATGATTCAATACATTTTTGCATCATTCGAGCCAATTTTGCAACAATATTCCATGCTTCCCAAGCAGTAGGCGGCGGGTTCGAGTCCCGTATCCTGCTCCAAAATAAAGCGGCAGAGTGTCTGAGTTTCAGATGCTCTGCTGCTTTTTTGTTGTCTGTTCCTATTGTTGCGCTCCTCTGACATCTGAAAACGAAAAATCCGAACCTTTCTCCAAGTGGAAACAGGTTCGGATTTTTCTTGTTTGGTGGAGGCGATGGGAGTCGAACCCATGTCCGAAAAGAGTTCAGCGTAGGTGTCTCCGGGTGCAGGCGATCAACAACATTCCCTCCGCGTCACGCCGGTCGCCAGGCTAACGCATTGGTAGCTTCATGAGTTCCTGCCGGTCCGCAAAGCTTAGGTCCGTTCAGGTGCTGTGTCTAAAGGACGCCCCGGCCCCACACGACACAAGAGTGGGCGGAACGCGCAGCACTCAGGCTGCGAGCAACTGATAATTATTGTTGTCAGTTAATTTTTTGGAGGAGTTTAGAGCAGGTCCCCCACTGCTACCCGCTGCCCAGGCCTCGCTCCCCCCGTCGAAACCTTTACGCCCCCATGAAACGCACACCGGTGAGGGTGTGCGTTGAAGCAGAGTTTCGTCCGGCTGGAACAGCCCGGAGATCTTAGTAATACGTGCCGTTGGACTTGACAGCCCGGTCGATGGAGCGCTTTGCGTCGCGCTTGGCGGCATCGGCGCGCTTGTCGTAGAGCTTTTTGCCCTTGCACAGGCCCAGCTCCATCTTCACACGGCCATGCTTGAAATAGAGCGAGAGCGGAACCAGCGTATACCCCTGCAGCTTGCACTGCTGATGCAGCCGCCGGATCTCGTTCTTGTGGGCCAGCAGACGCCGCACCCGCATGGGGTCCTGATTGAAGATGTTGCCGTGGTCGTAGGGGGTGATGTGCATCCCCTTGACCAGAAGCTCGCCGTCCTCGATATCGACCCAGCTGTCTTTCAGGTTGACGCCGCCGGCCCGCAGGCTCTTCACCTCGGTGCCTTTCAGCTCCAGACCTGTTTCCAGCGCTTCCAGAACGAAGTATTCGTGGCGTGCTTCCCGGTTGGTGGCGATGGTCTTTGTGGCCGGACGCTCTTTTGCAGGTGCCATGGGGCACGCCTCCTTTCTGTTCTGGTCTTATTTTGTTAGTATATCACATTTTTGCGGTTTTGCAAGGCCCGTTTTTGAAGGAATTGTAAACTTTTGCCGGGTTTACAGCTCCCCGCGGCCTTCCAGCGCCTTGTATAATGTGTTCTCGTCGGTGTACTCCAGATTGCCGCCCACGGGCAGGCCGTAGGCCAGACGGGTGACTTTGATGCCCAGCGGCTTGATGAGCTTGGCCAGATACATCGCGGTGGCCTCGCCCTCCACGGTGGGGTTCATAGCCATGATGACCTCTTTCACCTCGTCGGTGCTCAGGCGGGCCAGCAGTTCCTTGACGGTGAGCTGCTCAGCCGTAATGCCGTCCAGCGGGTTCATCAGGCCGTGGAGCACATGGTACAGGCCCCGGTATTCGCGGGTGCGCTCAAACGCCTGCACGTCGCGGGGCTTTTCCACCACGCAGATGACCGAGCGGTCCCGCTTGGCGCTGGCGCAGATGGGGCACAGCTCGGCCTCGGTATAGTTCTGGCAGACGCGGCAGCGGTGGAGCCGGGTGTGGGCCGCCTGGATGGCACCCGCCAGCGCGGCGGCCTCGTCATCCGACATGCTCAGCACCTGATAGGCCATCCGGGTCGCGCCCTTGGTGCCAATGCCCGGAAACTTGCTGAACTCCTCGATCAGCTTGTCCAGCGGGGCTGCATTATAACTCATGGCGACGCCTCCCCGCGGCTCAGAGGCCGGGGATATTCAGGCCGCCGGTCAGCTTGCCCATCTCGGCCTCGGCGGTCTCATCCACCTGCTTGACGGTGGCGTTGATGGCCGCAGCCACCAGATCTTCCAGCATCTCGATGTCGTCGGGGTCCACGGCTTCGGGCTTGATGGAGATGCTGAGCACCTCGTGCTTGCCGTTCATCTTCACAGTGACCATCTCGCCGGATGCGCTGCCGGTGTACTCGGCGGCTTCCAGCTCGGCCTGCTTGGCCTTCATGTCATCCTGCATCTTCTGTGCCTGACGCATCAGGGCGTTCATATCGGGGCGGCCAAAACCTGCGGGCATTCTTGCTTTCATCGTTCGTAGTTCTCCTTTATTATCCTATAGAATTTTTTGGATATTGAAATCTCTTCGTTGGGCTTACTATAACAGCCTGTTCTGAAAGAATACGCTTTCCTTTGTACAACCTCTCAGGCGCTTCGCGCCAGCGCTGACGGAGAGGGTCATCTTACCTTTTCTTTTTCGCACTCTCCTCAATGCTCACGTCCACGCCCAGCTGTTCCAGACGGCGGAGGGATTCCTCGGCGTTGGTGGCAGAGCGGTGGACGGCTTTCGGCTCGTAGGGGCCGATGGGCACGGCCACGCCGGACACCTGCGCGATGAGCTTCTTGATGAGGCGCTGGCTGTCCTTGTTGGCGCGGATGAAGTCACGGAAGGTCTTTCCGCCGTCGATGAGGACGCGGGTCCCGTCGAAGTAGCCCTTCGACTTTTTGAGGTAGGTGTAGAGCATGGGGTCGTTTTCCTGCAGCAGCCGGACCACCTCGTCCCACTGGGGGAAGGGGTTGATCCCCTCTGCCGCCACCCTGCGGGGCTTGTTGAGGGCAGGGTCTGCCGGATGCTCGGCGCTGGGCTGCACCGGGGCCGGAGCCGGTTTTTCTGCCGACGCGGCCGAGGCTGCTTCGGGCTGGGCCGGAGGCGCAGGCCGGGCCGGTTCATCCCAGGGCAGCGGGGCAGCATCCTGCACCGGCGGTTCTTCCGGAAGCGGCGGCAGGTCGTCCTCGGTAGGGGCCGCTTTGACCGGAGGTTCCGGCTGCGGTTCCGGGTCTGCCATGGGGGCAGATGCGGCCGTCTCCGGCACAGTCTGTGTTACCGGAGCGGTCGGCTCCACAGCGGAAGCCGCCGGGACCACCGGAGCGCTCACAAAGGGCTGCGGCAGGGCCGCTGCCGCAAAGGGGCGGGGCGTTTCCTGCAGGGCCGCCGGGCGGGGTGCGGCTTCCACCGCTGCCCGCTGCATCATCTGGGGCGGCTCGGACAGGCTGAAGAGGGCAAGCTCCAGCTCAATGCGCTGGTCGCTGCCGCGGGTCATGTGTTCGAGGGCGTTGCCCAGGGTGCGGATGGCCCGGATGGCCTCCTTCTGGCCCAGCTGCGGCCCTTTTTCGAGGTAATGGGCCTCTTCCTCCGGCGACACACCGGAGAGCAGTGTCTGCCCTCCGGGCAGTGCCGCCAGCATGAGGGCGCGGTAATGGGCGATGAGTTCTTCGGTCAGGCGCTTCACATCCACCGACTGCTGCCGCAATTGAGCCAGCTGAGCCAGCGCGGTGGGTGCGTCCTGCGCCGCAATGGCGTCCGAAATGCGGAACAGGTAGCTCCGGTCAGTAACGCCCGCCATCCGGCGGACCACGTCGGCGTCCACTTTGGCGGTCACGCCTGCACAGGTGTCCAGAATGGACAGCGCATCGCGCATGGCACCATCGGCCAGCCGGGCGATCAGCTCCGCGCCCTCGGTGGTCAGCTCCAGCCCCTCCTGCCCGGCGATATACTCCACCCGCTGGGCGATATCCTCCGGCCCGATGCGGGTGAAGTCGTACCGCTGGCAGCGGGACAGAATGGTGGCCGGGACTTTCTGGATCTCGGTCGTCGCCAGGATGAAGATGACATGGGCGGGCGGCTCTTCCAGCGTTTTCAGCAGCGCATTGAACGCCGCTGTTGAGAGCATGTGCACCTCGTCGATGATATAGACCTTATAACGGCAGGCGCTGGGGGTGTAGGCGGTCTCGTCGCGCAGGTCGCGGATATCGTCCACGCCGTTGTTGGAGGCCGCGTCCATCTCCACCACGTCCAGAATGCTGCCGTTGTCGATGCCGCGGCAGATCTCGCACGTACCGCAGGGGTCGCCGTTGTTTGGGTGCAGGCAGTTGACCGCCTTGGCGAAGATCTTGGCGCAGGTGGTCTTGCCCGTACCGCGCACCCCCGTGAACAGGTAGGCGTGGCCGACGCGGCCGGCGGCGATCTGGTTGCGCAGTGCCGTCACGATGCCGCGCTGCGCCACCACGTCCTCAAAGCGCTGGGGCCTCCACTTGCGGTATAACGCGCGATACATCCGCTTCTCCCCTTTCTGCAATAAAAAACGGACAGCGCTGACGGGGTTTGACCCCCGCCTTGCGTAGCTCGACATACGAATGCAGGCTGACTGAAACGCACAGGGCACACCGCTTAAGGCTGCTTGGTTCCCCACCTGACCTGGTTCACAGCGGCCCCATCGTACAGGGCCCGCATCCGTATGTCGAACCGCGCAGCAGGCGCTGTCCGACAAGGCACAATTTGTGCTTGATTATTATAACATATCGGGAGGGAGATTGCAAGCCCTTCTCTGTTGTGAACGCTGGACTGCCACAAGCCTCGCGCTCTGAGAGCCTCTCCCCGCAAACCGCAAAAGCCCCCCGCCGGGCGGGCCGGCGGGGGGCTTGGGATGCTTACTTCAAAAAAGCTCAGGACTGGCAGGCAGTGATGAGGCTCATCTTGTAGACCTCGTCGGCGTTGCAGCCGCGGGACAGGTCGTTGATGGGAGCGGCCAGACCCTGCAGGATGGGGCCGTAGGCCTCGAAGCCGCCCAGACGCTGAGCGATCTTGTAGCCGATGTTGCCGGCCTCGATGTTGGGGAAGATGAAGGTGTTGGCATGGCCTGCCACGGGGGAGCCGGGGAACTTCAGCTGACCGACCTCGGGAGCCACGGCAGCGTCGAACTGCATCTCGCCGTCGATGGCCAGATCGGGAGCCATTTCCTTGGCCACGATGGTAGCGTCGTGGCTCAGCTTCACGGTGCCGCCCTTGCCGGAGCCGTTGGTGGAGAAGCTCAGCATGGCAACCTTGGGGTCAATGCCGAAGACCTTGGCAGTACGGGCAGACTCAATGGCCACCTCGGCCAGCTTCTGGGCAGCGGTCAGAGTGACGTTGCCCTCCTTGTCAACGCTGTCCTCATAGCTCAGGTTGATGGCGCAGTCGCCCATGGCCAGCTTCTCCTCGCCGCGGACCAGGATGAAGCAGGAGGACACCAGGTGAGCGCCCTTCTTGGTCTTCACCAGCTGCAGAGCGGGACGGACGGTATCGGCAGTGGAGTAAGTAGCGCCGCCCAGCAGGGAGTCGGCATAGCCCATCTTCACCAGCATGGTGCCGAAGTAGTTGCCCTTGGACAGAGCCTTGCGGCAGTCCTCGGGGGTCATCTTGCCCTTGCGGAGCTCCACCATCTTGTCCACCATCTTATCCATCTCGGGATAGGTAGCGGGGTCGATGATCTCCACGCCCTCGATGTTGAAGCCGCCCTTGGCAGCATTGGCCTTGACCTCGTCCACATTGCCGATGAGGATGGGGGTCAGGAAGCCGCCCTCAACCAGGCGAGCGGTGGCCTCCAGGATACGGGCATCGTGGCCCTCAGTAAAGACGATCTTCCGGGGATTGGCCTTCAGAGTTTCGATCATTGCATCAAACATGAAATATTCCTCCAATTCATGAGCCGAAGCCCATTTTTTCGTCTCTATTATAGCGCACATTCCTACCGCACGCAACCACTTTTTTGCAGATTCTCCCATTCGCACCATAAGAGAATTTTATGCAATGTGATGAAATGGTTTTCGGAAATGGCATTTTTCCTATTGATTTTTGTACGTTTTGGCTTTATAATGGTTTAAACTATGTTGGAGGGAAAATCGCATGGGAGAGCTCTATGCCATTGTCTCCGGCAAGGGCGGCACGGGCAAAACCTCCGTCTGCGCCGGGCTTGCCGCCGCTCTGGCCGAAAAGGGCCGGAAGGTGCTGTGCATCGACTGCGATGTAGGGCTGCGGAATCTGGATATCTCTCTGGGCATGTCCGACTGCGCTTCCCTTTCCTTCCTGGATGTGTGCCAGGGGAGCTATACGCTCTCAGATGCCTGCCGCCATCCCAAATATGACAGTCTCTTCTTCCTGACGGCCCCGATGAACACCCCTGTGGAAAAAATTGACCCAGAGCCCTTCGGAAGGATGCTTCTGGAGGCTCGGCAGCAGTTTGAGTTTGTGTTCCTGGATGCGCCCGCAGGGGTCGACGCCGGGTTCCGGCTCACCAGCGGGTGGGTCGACCGGTTCCTGCTGGTCACGGGCTCCGGCCCTGCCGCCGTAAGGGATGCCGCCCGGGTCAGCGACCTGCTGGAGCTGGAGGGAAAGAAAAACGTCCGCCTCGTTGTCAACCGTGTGGACGAGGAGATGCTCTCCACCGTCCGGCTGACCATTGACGATATTATGGACACCACCGGGACCCCTCTGGCAGGGGTTGTCCCGGAAGACCCCAATATCACCCTTGCCGCAGCCTTCGGGGTACCGGTGCTGGCCTATGCCAGGCGCTGCCCCGCCGCCCGGGCCTTCCGGCGCATTGCAGACCGGCTGGAGGGGATCACCGCCCCCATAAAACTATGACAAAAGATAAGGAGTGACCTGTATGAATATTGCATTTCTGGCCCATGACAAAAAGAAGGAACTGATGGTTCAGTTCTGCACGGCCTACAAGAGCGTCCTTCAGAAGCACAGTCTCTACGCCACCGCTACCACCGGACGGTTGATTGCGGACAATACAGGTCTGCCCATCACCCTGCTGCTTTCCCACAAGCAGGGCGGCCACCAGCAGATCAATGCCCGCATCGCCTACAACGAGATCGACCTGGTGCTGCTCTTTACCGACCCCAACACCACCGATCCCTGGGACGACGCCCAGATGATCGAGACCATCCGCCACTGCGACAAGCAGAATGTCCCCATCGCCACAAATCTGGCTTCCGCCGAGATGTTCATCCTGGGCCTGCAGCGGGGCGACCTGGACTGGCGTGAAATGGTCCACAGCAAGACAAAATTCTGAGGAGACATTTACTTTATGGATATGATCAAACCCCGCACCCTTTCCGGCTTTATGGAACTGCTGCCCGACAAGCAAATCAAGCTGGAAAAAATGATGGAGATCCTCCGCAGGACCTACGCCTCCTACGGCTTTGCCCCCCTGGACACCCCCGCCATTGAGGATGCCCAGATCCTTTTGGCCAAGGGCGGCGGCGAAACCGAGAAGCAGGTCTACCGCTTCACCAAGGGCGACAGCGATCTGGCCCTGCGGTTCGATCTGACCGTGCCTCTGGCCAAATACGTTGCCCTGCACTACAATGAGCTGGCCTTTCCCTTCCGCCGCTTCCAGATCAGCAAGGTCTACCGGGGTGAGCGAGCCCAGAGAGGCCGCTTCCGGGAATTCTACCAGGCGGATATCGACATCATCGGCGACGGAAAGCTGGATATTCTCAATGAAGCGGAAATCCCCGCCATTATCTACAAGGTCTTCCGTGGCTTCGGCCTGACCCGATTCCAGATTCGGGTCAACAACCGGAAAATCCTCACCGGCTTCTATGATATGCTGGGCCTGGCCGGGAAGAGCGGCGACATCATGCGCACCGTGGACAAGCTGGACAAGATTGGCCCCGACAAGGTGAAGACCATCCTCCTGGAGGACTGCGGTCTGGAAGAAGCCCAGGCGGACGACATTCTGCGCTTCATCGCCATTCGCGGCACCAACGCCCAGGTCATTGCCGCTCTGGAGGGCTACACCGGTAAGAGCGAGATTTTCGACACCGGCCTTGCGGAACTGAAGGCCGTCACTGCCAACCTCTCCGCTTTCGGCGTTCCCGAGGAGAATTTCGCCGTGGACCTGACCATTGCCCGCGGCTTGGACTACTATACCGGAACGGTTTACGAGACCACATTGCTTGATCACCCGGAGATTGGCTCCGTCTGTTCCGGCGGCCGGTATGACAATCTGGCGGGCTACTACATCGACAAGCCCCTGCCCGGCGTGGGCATTTCCATCGGTCTGACCCGGCTTTTCTATGTGCTGGACGAGCAGGGCCTGCTGAATCCCGCCCTGCCCAGCGCCCCGGCGGATGCCCTGGTGCTGCCCATGACCGCCGACATGGCCCCGGCCATTGCCCTGGCCGAAACCCTGCGCTCCGCCGGATTGCGGGTGCAGCTGTATGGCGAGCAGAAGAAATTCAAGCAGAAAATGGCCTACGCCAACAAACTGGGGGTCCCCTATGCCGTTCTTCTTGGAGAGGACGAGATTGAAAAAGGCCTGTGCTCCGTGAAGAATATGCAAAGCGGCGAGCAGCTGCTCCTCTCCCCCGAGGATGCCGTCAAGCTCATCCAAACCGCCGTCACCGCCCAGTGTCCCGTGATCCTGGAAAAATAAAGGCCTAATAAGCACCTGCTCATTGGATCGAGCAGGTGCTTTTCTATTGCAAGGGCCGTGGGGTATAATAGGAACTGGGAGAAAAATATTTTCTGTTTTTGCTGCTGGTGCTGGGATAAACGCCCGCGTCCGGCTTTCCGCCGCAGCTTCCGTACCAAACACCAAGGCAGGGATTTTTCGTCCCTGCCTTTTGCTTATCCCTCGATCGTACTTGACGCGCAGCAGATTCGGTCGTAAAATGGCCACAACCAGGCCAGGTCTCTCCGGAAACGGGCTGAACGAGCGCACCGCGCGGGCCTTCCCTGTCACCGAATCGCATACAATGTCGGGAGAAGCCGCCGCATCTATGCTAGAATGGAACTCGACAGGAGGGAATCCTATGGACTGGATCACCGGTATTCAAAACGCCATCGACTATATGGAAGCACACATCACTGAAGAACTGGATTACGAAGAAATCGCAAAACAGAGCTTTTCTTCTTCCTTCCATTTTCAAAGAGTGTTCAGCATTCTTTGCGGCTATACCCTGGGCGAATATATCCGCTGCCGCAGACTGAGCCTCGCCGGTACTGAATTGGCCTCCGGAAAGGGCAAGGTCATCGATGTGGCTTACAAGTATGGCTACGACACCCCGGAAAGCTTTTCAAGAGCATTCCAGAAATTCCACGGCGTTACGCCGTCGCAGGCGCGCAGCAGCGGCGTACAGCTGAAATCCTTTTCCCGCCTGTCCATTAAAGTATCTTTGGAGGGTGGTAACGTTATGAATTACAGAATCGAAGAGAAACCGGCCATGCTGCTGACCGGGTACAAGCGCCGTTTCTGCGGCAATCCCAACGACCGAAAGGCGCAGGATCACTACTTTGCCTGCGAGACCCGGGCGCTGCAGTATATGCTGGAGGGGATGTCCCGGGAATTTGTGGATATCTATGAAGTGATGACCAATTTTTCTCCCGATGGATACGACTTTTTCTTTGCAAAGCAGCTGCCCCAGATTGTGCTCAGGGATTTTGACGAAGCCCTGGGAGAAATGGCAAAGGAATTTGAGCACCTGCAAATTCCGGCAGGACAGTATCTGGTGTGCGAAACAGAGCGCTGCAAATTCCCCTGCGATCTGGAAGACGAACTGCACCGCAGAGCGGTATCGGAATGGCTTCCCACATCCGGATACGAAAGTCCTTTTCCAGCGGAACTCCCAGTTTTCCGGCAATCTCTGCCGCAGCATCATCCTGTGCACAGTAAACAACTACCTGACTCTCCGGATAACCGTTGATCAAACGAACAAACTTCTCTGCGTGGCCTACGGACCCTACAATGCCAATTCGCAATTTTTCCATTTTATCTTCCCCGCCTTTTGCTATTGTTTTGCCATTTCCTTCTGAATCGCCTCAAACAGTGCATATGTACTCTTGTCAGATTCAATGTTGATTGCGTATGTTTCGGTGCTTGTTTTCAGCAGAATGCAGTCGGCAACATTCAAATAGGTACAGTTTTCATAGCGTCCAAAGGCTTCACTCTGCCACTGCCCCAGGCGCATAACATCCTGCTCCGTCCCACCGCAGGGTTCCCCGTAGTCAGGAGCTTCCTGATAGGATACCTCCAGAATATCTTTATAAAACAGATTCGTGCGCACCCCTTGCTGGTCGACCACTGTAAAATATCCGCCGGTATGGAAAGCCAGATGGGTAACACCGGAGCTCTCCTCACTCCGCGAGGAATAAACAAGCTCAATCACAAGAATCAGGAAAAAGGCCGCAGCCGTCCTAAAGGATTGCCGAATCCTTCAGCTGTATTTTGCGACCTGACATCTCCTGAAAAGTTGTCCACAGTCGCAGGTAAGGATTCCATGATTGGTGTGGAAAATCCTGTGAAGCCAACAATCTTCTCCCGGTTTCGCAGTGCGCTGAAGAGTCATCTTAAAAGGATGAGATTCGTGTCCGTAATTAAATTTTCCAGACTGTATAGCACGAGGATCTGGTCAAAATGCTCCTGCTCTACCAGAAGCGAGAGCGGCTGCTTATAATGTCGCAAGTCCACCAGTGTTACTTGAGCATAGCTTTGCGCAAGAAATCCCGCCAGACTGCTGGCAAAAGAGTCCCGGACCACCAAAAGCTTTACATGCCCATTGGGGTTGTACAAATGGATCAAGGGCTGATTTCCGTTCAGGAATACCTGATAGGGATCGTACTCTTCCAGCTGATCCCGAAAGAAAACACCTTCATGGGACACCCCTGCACATATAGAGGTGATAGGCGCAGGGCCTGTCCACAGCTCCATTTTTTCTGCCGGCGTGAGCCACAATCCACTGGCCGCATAATTTGCCCCACGAAAATTATCAAATGTCTCTATTGAATACGCTGTTTCCACAGGTTTTTCAAAACAGCCCATCAATACCCGGTACGCTTCAAAGGCTCCGGCACTGGTCCAGTGATGGTCCGTGGAATAGAACAGATCCGGTCTGCCTCTGAATACTTCCCGTAGGTCGATCGTTTCCACATTTGAAAGCACATATGCTTCCCCGATCAGTGCTTCGTCTTTATACTCCGGAGCTTCCAGGGCAAATCCGCAGGAAGGAATCAAAGACAGCGCCACCGGAACATCCATCTGCTCCGCGAATCGATTGATGGCACCGATTTGTCTTTCCATCACCCCCTGCTGTGCCTTGACCGGGCGGCACACCAGCTTTCCATTCAGGACCCAGATTGGCTTTGCCTTCTGCAATCCAAGCATTTTTTCATAATAGGCGTTCAGGCCAACAAAAAAATCCCTGCCTGGCATCTGATCCGCCAAAAAATCCTCCGTTTCCTCTGCCCAACTGCCATCCAGTATAGCATTGATCGTAAATTCCGGCATCTTTTCGAGATTTCTTTTTTCCAATCTTGAAAAATCACGCTTTGGAAGCAGCAAATAGCCCACGGAAATAACCAGTAGAAACGCACATAACACTGCGCTTCCAACTATATTTTTTCTTTTCATCGCCTGTTCTCCTAGAAGCGGAAGTAGATAAACGGATTGTAGCTTTTGCTGGCCAGAGATGCTACACAAAGCACAAACAGTAGAAGGCAGGCCGCCCATTTTGCTCCGTCTGGCATTTTCTTGAAAAGGCCCCCGGCGGCAGGTAAAGCACAAAAACCGCCCAGCAAAAGCATCGGCAAGTAAAACAGTCCCTCCCCGGAAACTTTGGGAGACAGCAGTCTCATCAGGAAACCGGTCAACTGATACATATCTTCAAAATAAAAAATCGCCCAGCCAACCATAACTGCCAGCATTGTTCCAATATGCCGCAATCCCTTTGGCCATCGTTTGGACCAATTCAAGAGCCATAGCTTTTCCACGATCAGAAGCACGGCATAATAGCCGCCCCACAGCACAAAGTTCCAGCTGGCCCCATGCCATAGCCCCGTCAGGAGCCAAACGATCAAAATATTCAGGATCTGCCGCGCCTTTCCCCTCCGATTGCCCCCCAATGGAATATAGACATATTCTTTAAACCAGCTGGAAAGAGAGATATGCCACCTACGCCAGAATTCCGTAACGCTTTGGCTGCTGTATGGGTATTGAAAATTTTCCAGAAAAGAAAACCCGAACAAACTTCCCAGCCCAATTGCCATATCAGAATATCCAGAGAAATCAAAATAGATCTGCAGGGTATAGCACATCAGTCCCAGCCAGCCTGAAATGAAACCAGCACCGTCACGCAGCGCATTCCATGCACCGCCGAAGGTGTTTGCCAGCAGCACCTTTTTGGAAAGTCCCAGCACAAATCGCTGAAGCCCATAGGCGAACTGCTCTGTGTTTTCTCTTCTGCTTTTCAGCTGTTCCGCAACATCCCGGTAGCGAACGATTGGACCGGCAACCAGCTGTGGGAACAGGGTAACGTATGTTCCAAAGATCAAAAGATTTCTTTGGGCAGGGACCTCCTTGCGTACAACGTCTATGGTATAGCCCATGGCCTGGAAAATATAAAAGGAGATTCCCAGCGGAAGCGCAACTTCAGGGAACCGATCTCCAAAGAAAAATCGCCCGTACTTAAAGAAGCAGAGTATCCCTAAATTCAGGACGATATCGAGCCATAAAATCGGCCCGGAGTGCATTCCTTTTTCTATGCACGCTGCGGCAGCGATCCCGCAGAAATAGTTCAGCAGGATCACAATAAGCATCAGCGGCAAAAATCTAGGTTCCCCCCACCCGTAAAAGACCAGACTTGCAAGCAGCAGCTGTGCATTGCGCCATCGCCTTGGGCAAAGGTAGTAGGTAAGCACTGTTATAGGTAAAAAAAAGAACAGAAACGTGTTGGACGAAAACAGCATCTTGTGAGTTCCTCCTGTTGGGGCATTGCGGAATCATTTACAAAGGCTGAGGAGTCCCTCAGCCTTTGATTGGATCTACAGTTTATTCTTCCTGGCGCTGTGCAAAAAGGCGCAGGATATCGCTCCACCTATATACCGCGTTTTCCGTAATATGCACATCCCCATCCGAGGAATAGCCTGCGGCCAATCTGCCGAGACTGTCCTCAAAATAGCCACCGATTTCTATATAGTGGAGTCCTTTTTCCTGGGCAAAGTCCTTCAGCGCACGATTATACTGGGATATTTTTTCATTTTTCCCGTTGTAATTGCGGTCTCCGGTGGCGCTTGGCAGAATTGACTCTATGTATATCTCCACTTCCGGTGACTTTTCCCAGATACGGTCAATGAGAATATCCCAGTTTTTCATGGTATCCTCTACCGTAACAAATCCCATATCATTTGAGCCAAGCATTATGAACAATTTCTTCACGCCGGACTCTGCCACAGCATCCTCCAGTTTTTGCTCCTGGCCCCGGAATACAAGATTCCAATAGTAGTCCGTAAACCCCTTTACGCTGGCGCTACGTCGGAACAGCTCAACAGGAGAACCGATGCGCTCTTTCCTTCCCTGCGTGTACAGCAGCTGATACGTCACGGAGTCTCCCACAAAGCCGGCATCATCAAAATAGGTGCATGGTCCCTCTGCCGGAACGGGCGGCTCCCGCACGCTCTGGCTGAGTGTGCGATTGTCCAAGGCCTGCCAAGCCTGCACGCTCTCTGCTAGGCAAACGACCGTACAGCTGGCCTGTTGGTCTCCGTAGGCCGCAGTAATTTCTGCTTCTCCCTCTGACAGGGCGCTCACCACGCCGTTCTCCACAGAGATGATATCCGGCGCACCGGATGCCCAGACAATTTCTTCCCGCGGTGCCGTACCGCAATAAATGTCCTCTGTTCTCCCCGGATAGGCCAATACCAGTCGGGAAACCGTCAGGTGTACGTTTCCCGTTTTCAAAGGCTCTCCTTCCGGGGAAGCCTCTGCAGCAGGCGCGGAAGTGACCGGACGGATCTGTGTTTCTTCCGTTTGACGCTGCGTTTCCTCCGGCATCGTCTCTTTCGCACCGCATCCGTGCAGCGTCATGGCAATAGCGACTGCTGCGCAAAGCACCAGCAGCCCTCGGTTGTATCTCATCGCGCGACCTCTCTCTCTACCAAGAATCACTCCCAGGCACTTTTCACAGCTGCCAGGATCGTGTCCGCATCCGGAGACACCACCAGGGCAAAATACTGCCCTTGGGTCAGCCTCTTCGCATCCTTCACAATGGAATACTGCGTCGGTGCATACTGGACCGTCTCCTCCTCCTTTGCTGCCAGACGGCTTTGCGCCAGCTCCTGGATCTTGGTCAGGGCCTGGGCATCTTTTGCCTCGATCAGCCAGATCTCGTCCGCACGCACACCCTCGCTGGCCACCGCTGCCACTGCCTGTACACAGTCATCCATACTGATGCCCAAATAGTTCAGCATGGTGTCTGCATCCATCTGATACATTTCCGGTAAGCTTTCCGCCACCTGCTCATAAATTGCTGCCATATCAGCAGTCTTTTTTCCCGCATTGCCGCCGCAGCCTGCAACCAGCAGTGCAAAAGCAACGAACATTGCTATCATTTTCCAGTGTCTCATACAATATCCTCCGTTTGTTTCTACAGTTCCGCACAGTTCTTCCGCGTGCCACCCCATACCGGTGCCCTGTCACAGCCAATATACCTGTTTGTACAGCTATTGATTGCCCACCAGCGGAAGTATTGTGCCCCTGACATCATTTTTTACCGTTGCCGTTGAGCCGGAGATCGTCCCGGTTTTCAGGTTTTCCCCTACCAACGCCGCCAGGTAGCCATTGGTATGGTCGGTATGCACGGTTCCGTTCGCCGTACAGTTCTGGATCTTTCCGGCATTGGCATACGAAATGCCCCCCAGACATGTCACTCCGTTTATCTGGAGCGCCGCAGTACAATCGGACACCGTTCCGGACTGATATTCCGCAACACCCCCAACAAATGTGCAGCCGTCCGTTGTCATGCTGACGCTGCAATTTTCGACAAAGGCACCGGCAGTATTGTTGCGGGTAATGCCGCCCACCGCATGAAAGTTCGCCGCAGTTACCGAAACCGAACAATTGCGGATCGTTCCCGCATTGCAGATTGCAATACCGGCTCCATCGTTATTCTCCGGCTGCTCCCCGTCCAGGGAACAATGAACCGTAAGATTTTCCACACAGGCCGACTTGGAGAGGTTTCGTATCAAAGCGGCCGCGTTGTTGTTTTGCCCGGGAACCACCTGGTATGTAATACCGCGGATCGCATGGCCATTACCGTCCAGATAACCGCCAAATTCTCCAAGCGGAGAAAATTCACGTCCCGCAAAGTCGATGTCTCTTATCAGCTTGTAATATGCATTCGGTTTGGTACGCAACAGCTCCAGGTCCTCCGATTTTCGCAGCTTGTAAGGATCTGACTTTGTCCCGCTGCCCGGCGACTTATCCGCTTCGTTTTCCAATTCTACGACCTGAACCGTATTTGAGCTGTCAAAGCTGCCGCCGGACATGTCAGAGCCGACAGACCAGGAAAGGCTTTCTCCCGCCCTGGGCGTCAGGCAGGCGGTGAAACGGCAATTTTTGATTGCCGCGAAATTCTGACTTGCCGTGCAGGTAAAACCGTCGATGTCTTCCGCAGTCACAGACACCGTGCAGCCGCTGACATCCTCCCAATTGCGATAGGCAAGCCCTGAGATATAATTGCATCCGCTGCTCGTTATTTCAATTTTACAGCCCGTTATTTTGCCGTTGTTTTCACCGGCAACACCACATACATCGCTGTATCCGCTTCCGGTTGCTTTTGTTTTCAAAGTACAGTTTTCGATTTTACTGTTATTGAAGTAGGCAATCGGCACGTATCTCAGCATAAATGTGGAATACCCGTCGGCTCCTGCAGTGAACCGTACATCCGATTGGACGGTGCAGTTCTGAATCACGCCGTTGCTGCTTTCAGCCAGACCGGAAACCGTGGTAGACAGCGGTATCGACATTTCAGCCGTCACATCTATGCTAAGGTCCTTTATTACGGCTTTTTCGCCAATGTTGCCAAACAGTCCGGATACGGACTCGCCGTCCGCCTGGATGCGCAGGCCACGGATCCAGTGTCCCTGTCCATCCAGCGTGCCGTTAAATTCCTTGATCGTTTCAATCCCGGAGCTGCCCAGGGTAATGTCCTTGGTCAGGATAAATTCTCCGTCGGGATCGTTCCGTATTTTTTCCAGATCCGCCGCCGTTTTGATTTCCGTCGGGCCGCTCTCGCTGCTTTTCGTCCAGGGCTGCTCATTATTGCGCCAAATGCGCTGTGTCGCGAGCTTCGGTTGAAAGCTGATTACGCCGTTGGCATCCAATTTGACATACATGTACCGCTCCACTTCCGCAGAAAAGTTGCTGTTGGGCCACTGCGCAGTGATTCGGTCATCTTCCAGTCCCTGGTGGAGCTCCGAATATACTTTTCCTGTAAACGGGTCAAGGGCTTCGACATCTATTTCTCCCTCATAGCCGGCATCTCCGAAACGGTTGCCGGTTGTCTCCCCTCTGCACACGGCAACCACCACCGGCACATTATCGATTCTGTCGATTCCTATGGTAATGTAGGAACCGGCGGCAGGTGCGGCATGCGTTACGCGCTGGGAAATCAGTGCCTTAACGCTTCCGTTTTGGTAGGTATAGACACTGTAAAACATCCGCATGGTCTGGTATTGTTTCGAGCCGGTACCAACGGTCATGTAATCGTCCTTAATCAGGATCAGTTCCGGAATGCCGTCACCGTCAATATCCGTTATCAGCGATTGCGCTGTAGTGGATTCCTGATAGGGCTCCAGCATAGCGTCATAGGCCTGGCGGGCCTTCTCCGCCTGCGCCTTTCCATCGATGCTCGGCTTCTCCTCCGACGGCTGCGTATGCTTTTGCGCCGTAGGCTCGGTACTTTTTGTGTTCCCGGTACTGCCGTTACTGTCGGTGCTCCTGCTGCTTTCGATACTGTCAGTTCCATTGTCCATGTATTTCCATTGATCTGCAATATCTTCTGCCAGCCCCTTGGCAATCACTTCTGCAGCACCGCAGCCGGAAAGTGTCCACATGAGCACAAGCATAAGCGCAAATACTCTTTTTCTCATTCGTATCTCTCCCCGCAATTCTCTCAAAGGATACAGTGTCTCCAATTTTCCTGTCCGACTCACTGTCTCGGCAGATCCCCCGCCACGTGAATATAACTCGCCGCCTCTTTTTGAATTTCCAGCTCCGTACGTGTCAACTGATGCCGCCGTACAACCGTCAGAACGGAAACCACCATCGCCAGCGGCGTCACGATCACATACGCACCCAGAGATATCTTCCCCATATACGAGCTGGACGACAGCATCCCCGCAATGATCAGCAGCAACGCCGGAATCGCCGTTCCAACCAGGCCGCATACCGTCATGCGGAAGGGCCATTGGCTCTCATACTGCTTTGCCATACTGCGGATCCCAACAAAAGAGACCACAATTGCCGCAGCACCGATCAGGCTTACAATTGCGACAACCAGATCGAATGCACCGTTTGACATATCGATCAGGGAGCCTCCCGTGTATTCTTCCTGCACAATGGCTGCAAATCCGCCGCCTAACAGCTTAAAAATGTTAAAGGGATGTACACCTCCCCGTTTGTCCGTATAGGTGATGATTGGGAAAAGCAGAGATACCAAGCTTAAAATCAATCCCCCTGCGGAATAAAGGATCCAGTTCTTCTTTTTGTCGGCCATACTATCCAGCCTCCCTTCTTATGGTATCGCCATCTATCCAATGGATTGGGCGATACAGCTCAATATGGTCTGGTAATCCACTTCCTGCAAGCCGCTTCCCGCTTTGGACGGATAAAAAATACAGTTATCCCACTGGGATGCAATGTTCTCCCACGCTCCCTGGGCCGGAGCAAACAGGATCAGTCGTTTCGATGCCTGTTTTGGCATGTAACCGGCAGCATGCCCATCTCCCCACCATTCGGTGAGTTCATCAAAGCCGGTTGCCATTCCCCCGGGATATCGGGGGGATCCTTTTCCAAAGCCAAGGTCATGCGGCGCAGCATCCGTCCACAGAATGATCACATGGCGATTCTTTTCCCCCGTCACCGACCACGGGGAACGAATGGCATAGGCCAGGGCCTCCAGCCCATCCTCTTCCTCGTCTCCACCGCCTACGGGAAACAGGCTCTTCACGCTGACCTCCAGCTTGTGCGCATCCTCCGGAAGCGCAAAGAAGTCGGTTACCATCATCGGCTCGTTGGGGTGCACCTTTTTCCGGAGCTCATCGGCGTAAGCCGCATAATCCCGGAAACCGATCACACGAACGCGAAGCCGCGTGATCTCTTTTCCCTTCATCTTCATGGTCCTCTGAACATCGTCGTACAGGCCGATTGCCCGCTCCTTGACGATATTCAGTATGTTGTCCATGCTCTCTGTGCAGTCAATGCAAAAAACCAGGTCAACGTTATAGTCCAGCTTATAATTGTTCGACACAGCGGTACCTCCCAATTCTTACTCTTTCCGTCAAAAGCGGCATCCGATGCAGCACTGCCTGTTCACCCTCCGGTTTTCCGTATCAACCAAGCGAAACCGTCAGGATACCCAAGTATCGTATCAGCCAAGGTCGCCGGGCACCTGGAGTCCGTCCTTTTTCGGCGCGTCTTTTTTCATATGGATCTTGAGTCCCACTTTGCTTTCCGTCTTCTCTTCTGTATGGTCTGCTCCGGCAAAGGGTTCCGCAGCATGGAAGGTTGGCGCCCTGTAGCACGCCCGTTCCCGCTGCCGTTCCAGCTCCCTCTGGCGTTCCAGCTCCCTCTGACGTTCCAGTTCCCGTTGACGCTCAAGCTCCCGTTGGCGCTCAAGCTCCCTCTGACGCTCAAGCTCCCTCTGACGCTCAAGCTCCCTCTGACGCTCAAGCTCCCTCTGATGCTCTGCACTTCTGCGGCGTTCCGTCGCATTCTTTCTGACTCGGATCGCAGCGGCAAACGCAGAAACAAGCAGCAATGCACAGGCAGCTATTCCCATGAGCACACCGGAGTCAAAGGCTCCTTCTTGTTTGCTCTCTTCCGAATACAGATCATAGGAAATTCCCAGATCGTCCAGGCCCTCCATGGCATAGTCAATGTAAACGGAACAATATCGATTCTCCGCCCCCGGGACTTCCCCAAATGCGAAGGTATTGATTCCAACCACAGCGCCATTCTCTGTAATCAACGGCCCACCGGAATTGCCGCCGGAGATCTGCGCAGTGTGCATCAGGACCTGGGTATTTTCAAGCGGAGCACATTGCAGATGCTGGGAAACAATACCGTCTGTTGCAGTAATATCATCCGGCCCATATTGATTGGCATTCACACGGCTAACGATGCCGGGATACCCTAAGGTATAGATATGGGTGCCATCCTGGACCTCCTTGCTGCTCAACAGCGGCAAGGCCTCGTAGCCGGTGCTTGCACTTTGGGCCCGGATAATTGCATAATCCGGTGTTCCGGAAGTTGTCTTCAGCACCTCACACCTGATTGAATTTGCCGGGTCCGGCTGCCCCGTGATTTCACTGATCGCGCAGTTTTCTTTTAAGATCCATACGCTCGTCTGATCCGGCCAAAAGGTCCCGTTCTGTGTAACCACATGCCAATTCGTCAGAAATATGTTAGAATCCGCTCCCACTTTACCAACGGCAAAGCCGGTTCCCACCGAACAATACAGCTCCGTGCCATCGTCTCCCAGCACATAGAGTTGGACAACGCCCTTTTTCGCCTGCGCCAGTACCTCCGGGAAGTCCGCAGCCGCAGAAACCGGCAGCGTCACCGCCGCCAGGCAGCAAACCGTCATAACAGCTGTAAGCCACCTTAAAATTGCGGCTTGTATTTTATCTTTGAAGCAAACCGGCATATCTGTTTTCATCGTTTCCGCTCCCGTTTCGTGAAATACAGGATTCAGTCCAATCCCTTGGGCGGTGTAAAAACGGAGGACGTATCGCCCGAGGCCGACTTCGGGCCCAGATGGACCTTCAGCTTTCCGGGTTCACCGCCGCTATGATGTGCATCGCTGCCATAGCTTGCACTTTCGCTGTGGCTTACCCTTTCGGCATAGCTGCAGCGATCGCACAACTCCTTTCCCATGGGGATCGACTGACCGCATTTCCTGCAATAATGATGCTCTTCGGGACGCTTGGGCGGCTCCTCAGGTCCCTTTGTCCCCCAGCTGTCATCCTCCTTCAGGCCGCCGCGCATTCTTCCGCAGCCCGCGCAGAACTTGTCGGAATTCCGGTTTCTTCTGCCGCAGGTACAGGTCCACATAAATGTCCCTGTTGGAATTCTGCAACGCGACAACAGGGCATATTCCTCAACTGTAGCGGCCATCAGGCAGAGCATCCCCAGAATTGGCCAAATCAGAACATGGAATGGGTTTATTGTCTTTGCGGGAAGGAAGCTATAGGCCTTGAGCTGCGTACTGACCAGGGCATTCATTCTTATCACAAAAATGCAGCATGCCACCACCAGCACCCCATAAACAGCCGTCAGAACCCACATGAGGTTTTTCTTGTCTGCTATAGCCGCATAGATCCCGTAGCCGCCAAGCCCAACCACAACGGCAATAATCAGCCAAGCCAAAATCGTCCCGACCGTGATCGCAGTATGTATTTCAGATAAGTCCACCTTCAAGCCTATGGAGTCCGCCAAATAGGAATCCAAAAGGTCCTGGGTAATCACCGATTCTGAGTAGCCTAATTCATCCTTCACAGCATATTTCGCAGCGATTCTGCCCTCTTTCAGAACCGTCCCGGCATTTGAAAGATCCACCGCAAGCTCTATCGGTGAAAGCTGACTGTCCAGCCCAGATCTCAAAATGCGCATCAATGCATCAAGTGTTTTTTTCAGATGGGGTTTCGCGGCGTACGCAAAGCTGCCCGGATCGAAAAATTCATCTTCATTCAAAGTGTCCAATGTATTTTGCCGGATATCTTCCAGCTGTTCCTCTGTAATACCCAATCCGAAGGAGCCATTGTCGGTCTTGACCTCAAACCGCACCCATGGCAGCAGCAGACCGATCAGGCAGAGTACAACCGCCGCAATCGATAGAATTTTGAAATTCTTTGTCCTTTTTCTTTCCCCTATACTCGGTATTCTCCTCATTTTCTACCTCCGTCTAGCCCATACAATATCTGTAATAGTCTTGCTTATAGCGGTCCCAGAGTCTCTTCCTGCTGTCCGGATCTGTCCGGCTTATCCGGGAAATGTACGTCTTCAAAAGCACATTCCGCCGCTGCGCCAGGCTTGCCTTCATGCTGTCAAACGTTCCGTAGCCAAATGCAGCGCCCACCAGAGAGAAATCATCCTCCGCGATTTGGCACAGCTCTTCCCGCAGATGCGCTTCAAAGGCTGCCATGCTGTCAGCCTCCAGCAGCGTATCCAGAAGCAGCGCTTCAAATTCCATGGGCGACGGAATGTAACCGAAGCAGCCATCCGTAGCCGAAAAAACAAGGAAAGGCTTCTCGCGGGTCAAACGCCCATAGCGCAGTGTAAAGTCCTTTGAGGCGGAGATCACATTTTTCAGCACGCCGTCTCCTGAGATATTTTCAAAGGCGTCCAGGCCATCCAAATCGTCGACTGTAAGCTGTGCAAGCCCATCCTCATCCAGAAGGTACACTCTGGAATCCCCCGCCCAATAGCACTCTACGGAAATCTCCTTCGGCAAGCGGGTACAGCAGGCAATTGCGGCCGTCGTCGGAAATTCCTTGGTAATGGAGCCTCTCAAAAGACTTTTTCCCTGATTTCCGCAGTTGTCCTTGCATACAGACAAGCTTTTTAAAATATACGCTTTGAGGCTGCTGCCATCGTTGCCGCGTTCTTTTGAGGCCGCTTGCGCCCTGAACCAGCTCTGAACAGCCCCCGCCACCGCCCGTGCGCCTATGTATGCGCCCGTTTTTTGACGGTATGCATCATACTTTTTTGCACCGGAGCCGCCGCAGCCATCAAATGTGCCCAGGAGGATGCTGTCCTCGGCGATTTCGAAGCAAAAGCTGTCCTCTCCATTTTCGGGAATCTTCTCCTGAACGGCACGGAACACACAATCCAGGCCGGAATAGATGCGCGGCTGTGCTCTTTCACCCATATTCATTATTTGTGCCATTTACAACTCACTTTCATCCTACGGGGCAGGGAAATTGACCAATACATCATCGCTGCAGGTTTCCCCTACACAGCAGCGGAATCGCATTCCCTCCAGGGTCTTTTCCGTGCCCATAACCGTCAATGTAGAATCGGTTGGCCGTCTTTCCTCATGAAATTCTGTCATATTCTCCGTAATACGATGCCACTGCCCGTCCAGGCAGTATTCCCAGAAAACCTCTGTCTGTTCATCCTGCTCCACAAAGCTTGCAGAAAACACGGCTTTTCCGTCCTGCAACGTAGCGATTTTGGGCTGTGTCAGGAAAACACTGTTCTCTTCCATCTGCACGGAAGATTCCGTTGGTGGGATGCTCTCCGTCGCTGCGGGGGCAGCCGCCGGAGCTTCCCGGTTGTCCGCATTCAGGCTTTCCATCCGTTCGTTCACACCTTGCGCAAGCGCATCCACATCGTTTGTCAAGGCATTCACGCTTCTGCTTGTGAAAAAACCGCAAAGTGCAGCACAGACTGCCACCGACAGGACACACACGGCCGCATTGAGCGCCAGCTTCTTCGCAAAGCACTTTTTCAGCCGTTTTTCCGTCTGCTCGAGCCGCCGGTTCAGCAGCTCTGCATAGGCCTTTGTTGGAATTTGCGCAGCTACAGCCGGCTGTACCGGCTGCATTGGCTGCATTGCCCGCACCGAATCGCCCCCCGGCACATTCCCGTTCCCCAGGATATCCCAGAAGCCATTCCCGCCGCTTCTGGGCTCCTGCAATTGCCCGCAGTAGGGGCATTCATGTACTGCCGGACTGATTTGCTTTCCACAGAATTTGCAGAACATTCTTGAAACCTCACTTTTCTATAGGATTGCCACACGCACAGCAGACATCTGCCCCTGCCGAATTCACCGTCTCACAGTACGGGCAGATCTTTTTCCGTATATTCTTTGCATAAATACTATCCAAACTCTCAATATCGGATTTTGGAGACGCCTTGGCCTGGGGCTTCGGAGATGTCCTGACCGGCGCACCGCTTGGGGCCGTTCCCCCGGATGCAGGCAGCTTACCCAAGTTGATCACCAATTTGGATGACGTTCCTCCCTCCACCGGCTTCTCCGTCGGCTTTTCCACGGGATTCTCTGCCGCGTTTTCCAATGGCCTCTCCCGCCCTTCACGTCTGGACCGGATAGCATGTATGACCCAAACGGAAATTGTGAACACAGCAACTATCAGAGCTACCCATTCCGTTGCACGCACACCTTTCACACTCCCTATCCAAGCTGTGTCATTGGGCTAAAGCCGTTAAATTTTACATGCGAAACCGGCGCTTCGGGATCCGATGGCTTCTCATTGCGCAGTGCGCGCAATACCTGCTCCGCAGACGGCCGTTTTGCCTGGTCCTCTTGGAGCATGGCGCGAATTTGCCCGGCCAGATCAGGCGGCAGCTTCCCGCTGAGCGATACCGCTGCCCCATCCAGGACCGCCTCAAACAGATAGTTATATTCCCCGGAAAAAGTGGGCAGCTCTCCCGTCCAATACTGATGAAACAAGATGCCCAATGCAAAAACATCCGCCTTTGTCGTGACAGGAACCGGGATTTCCATCATCCGCAGCCGCATCTCCGGCGCAAGATAAACCTGGTCTCCCTGGATTTCCTCCGGAACATCCGTTTCAAAAAAGCCGGCATCAAAATCAATGATCTTTCCCGTATAGTATCCTTTTTCCGTTTTTTTTAGCAGAATATTATCCGGCTTCACGTCCGAGTGGACAATCCCCCTGCGGTGCAGCTCTGAAAAGCTATACAGTATGGAGCAAATCAAGGTCCTCTTTTTCTCAGGCGGCAGAGCCGCCACCTGCACCACCGTCATCTTCTCTGCATTGACCTTTTCCGATACGGCATAATACTTGGAGCCGCTTCGGAAAAAATCATGAATGATCATAATATTTCCCGTCCGGCACTGCTGGATCTCCCGATAGAGCTTCGCCTTTTGATTGAAAAAACGCTCGCATTCCGCACGCTTCTTGGCAATTGTTTCCGCCTTCAGACCGCTGTTTCCCGCCGGGAATTTGGGGGAGAGAAATTCCTTGATGAAGTATTCCCTTCCCCCCCTTTCCCCGATTGCCCACCTGCAAAAGCCTGCATTTTCCGAAGTGAATGTACCATCGATATGGTAGTAATTTAATTCTGCCATTTCCCGCCCCGATCGTACTTAGATGGAGTTGCAAATCGCATCGAGGATCTCTCCATATTCGAACTCCTTCAGGCCATTTCCCGCGACCGAAGGGTAGTGGATGGAATTCGTCCAATTTTCGGAAATTGTGGTCCAATATTGCTCTTCCGGTGCGTAGATCAGCAGACGTTTCGAATTTGCAGGCATCTGCTCCCACCAGCTCGTAAGCTCGTTAAAATCCGCTGCCATTTTTTTCGGATAGTTCGGCGCCTTTCTGCCAAAGCCAAGCTCATGGGTAGATGCATCCGTCCAGGCCACAATGACATGGCGGCGCTTATCTCCTGTTGTCGTCCAGTCCGTTTTGATCGCATAGGCCAGTGCTTCCAGGCCGTCCTCCGGATCGTCTCCACCGCCCTGCGCATTGAGGGATCTTACCGAGCGTGCAAATTCCTCCTCATCTGCGGGCATATTGAAAAATTCCGAGGCAAGCATAGCGCCGTTGCCGTCCGCCAGATAATCCCGGAAGGCAATCACCTTTACACGCAGTGCATCGATCTGCTTTCCCTTTTTCTGCATGCCCTTTTGCAGATCACCGCAGAAATTCAGGGCATTCGCCTTCACCGTGTCCAGAATCCCCGTCATGCTTCCCGTTACATCAATGCACATAACGATGTCAACATTGTAGCTCATTGCGTAATTGCTTCCCATTTTTTCTTTCTCCTTTGCTTTCTGTTTTCTTTCTATTTTTGAACGGTTGCATCTGCAATCGCCAAGACCGGGCTATACCCCTCTGGCCATGTATCCGGAATAAGTCCAACCCCAAGAAGGACTATTTTTAATTCCCGTACACCGGAAATATCGGCATGAATTTTGTATTCTTCATAGGTATTCTGTGTAATGGCTGGGCCCTCATATAGGAGCACATCATCTCCGTAAATTTTGACGACCGTCTCCTGCGGCCACCCGTCTGGCAATACCGAAAGGGACTCATAGGTTCGATACAGGACTGCATCAAAATTGCGATAGGTTCCATAAAGATAGTACGTTACATATGCATCCGATTCGCTCTTGGGCGCATCATCGTAGGTATGTTTATATGGGCAGATAACAGTTTCACAATCATAGACGTGTCCGTTCACATCTTTAGCAATCGCATCACCGTAAGGGTTCACTCCTATGCCATTCGCTTTCTTTACCGGCTCAAATTCCTTCAGCAAAACGGGGGCATATTCCTGGTACTTGGCAATTTCAGCATCCACATCGTCGCCATACAGCCCACTCGCCTGAATGATCCGGATCGCAGATTCGTAATCGTATCCATTTTCAAAGGCATCTGCCGCTTCCGCGAATACCTCTGCCGCCCAGCCGGTATGGAGCATCTCCGAAAGCTCCGCAAAATGGTCATCGTTTCCATACCGATTTATTGCTGCCTCCAGCTTGCTCTGGGCCTGCCGGTAATTTCCTGATTCTATTTCCTTATAGATCTCGTCGTAAACAGATCCCGGCGCGCCGCTCTCCGTTTGCGGTGCCGTCCAGTTTGAACCGATGTCATCGTACCCCATGTCCGGTCCATCCGTGAATGGAATATCGTCCATCCATGCGATTTGCTGTGCAATTTCCTCCGCCAGATACTGTGCAACAGCATCCGTTTTTTTGCATCCGGTCAGTAGCAGGCACACCGCCAGCATTGCTGCAACTCTTTTTTTCATAACTTCTCCATTTTCCCGACGTGAAAAATAAAACGCACCTCTTCCAACTGAACCGCTCCCTGTCAAGTAGACAGATGAAAAAACAAAAAGTTTTCTCCAGGATCGCATCTCAGAGATCCAGGTTTTCTTTTATGCAGCTTCCAGCAAGCTGCGGTAATCCATTGGTGCGAGGCAATTTAGACGATGCTGACGCCGCTGGTAGTTGTAGTAATGAATGAATTGTCCTACCGCATCCACAAGCTCTTCGTAGGTTTCAAAATCGTTGAGATAGTACAGGTTGTTAACCGCAAAAAGCAACAGGCGCTTTTTTATTTTATTATAACTATTGCATGTGCAAATTGCAAGAATCAATTGGCTCGTAATTCGAACTTTTTCGTCCATTTTCCACCTTTGCTAAGTACGGGCATGTGCTGTGTGTCATTCCAGGCTTCCTTTCCACGTTTCTCATGGAAGTTCTTTTCGCTGTCAACGTTCTTTCAAAGTGCTTTTCCGCCCGCTTATCTGCATGAACGAAGCCTTATAGCCGCCCAGGAGTAACACTGGATGCAAATCCTACAGGCTGGATGCAAATCCTACAGCTTGATTGGAACACAAGAAAAATAATGCTTGACAAACGAGAAATCTATGCTATTATAAACAAGTTCCGACAAGAACTGAATAGATGGGGGAATTCCCGAGTGGCCAAAGGGGACAGACTGTAAATCTGCTGCTTATAGCTTCGGTGGTTCGAATCCACCTTCCCCCACCAAACGAAAGAAATCCGAACTTTTTCCCTGTGGGGGATGGGTTCGGATTTCTTGTTTATATTAGGGATATTTCCTATTAAATACCGATTGGAAATCCAGACGGCGTAGCCCAAGCAAACAAGTTTTTGACCCAAGTGCCCCCAAAAATGATCCCAAATAGCAAATCGTACTATTCCAAGAAACACCTAAAAGTTAGAAAAATGCCCGGTATTCAGCCAGAATACCGGGCATTTTGCAGTTGCGAGCACATGACTCAAGCCTATGACCTCCGGCTTATGAGCTGGTTATTTTATCGCGTAAATAGCGAAAAATAGTTTGAAAGTGCATGAAATAATAGGAAATAGCACGATTTGCATGTTGAAAAGGTTCACTGGCTGTTGGCTGATTTTATATAACCTATCCCCAAACTATCCCCAAGGAATTTGGCGAAAAAGTTCGGAAAACCAGGAAATGCGCTTTTAAGATTCTTGCTGCTATTCAAATCCATAGGACTTTTCCATAGTCCTCAGTAATTGAAATGGTACTTTTGGGGGCGTGCTATATGAAAAGTCACTGACAGCGGGGAGGAATGATTTCCTCCTGCTGGTTTGCTCATTGATCGTAGGGAATTCGGAAGTAATCCAGATACTTCTTGAATCTGTCCTGTGCAGATAGGCAGGTATCGCGCAAATAACCGCGTTCATTCCGCCATTCCTTCAATCCGCGGTAGTAGAACATCTTGAGATCATCCTCTATGATGAACGGTACGATGTTGTTCCGCAGGCATTCTTTGAAAAGCAGCAGTCTTCCTACTCTGCCATTGCCATCCTGGAAAGGGTGGATGCGCTCAAAGCGATAGTGGAAGTCCAGCAGGTCGTCAAATGTTTTGCTTTTCACCGCATTGTATTCAGCAAGCAGTTTTTTGATCTCTGCACTGACATTTTCCGGTTCAGTAGTATCCATCCCGCCGACCTCGTTGGGCAGCTTCTTGTAATCGCCCACGGCAAACCAGTCAAGGCGGGAATCGGAGGTTCCGCTTTTCAGAACAGTGTGCAGCTGTTTGATGAATGTTTCACTCAGCGCATAATTTGCGCTGTCGATAATCATATCAATGCACTTGAAATGGTTGGCGGTTTCGACCACATCATCAACCTTAACCGTCCCATCCGATACGCCGATGGTGTTGGTCTCAAAGATATACCGCGTTTGATCATGGGTGAGGCGACTGCCCTCAATGTGATTGGAGTTATAGGTTAAATCAATCTGGATTTTATGGTAAATGCCGCCGTGCAGTTTTGCCGCTTTCTCGGCTTTCAGCACCTCGAGAAGTGTCTTTGGCTCGTCAGTTTTCTTGTTAATGCGGTCGGGCTTCTTCGCAGTTTCGGGGATGTTCCATGTCTTGCCGGTCAGGAATGCACCGTCGATTTTTCCTCCGGCACAGTACCCGCGCACGCTGCGCTCGGAAACACCCCATTTTTTTGCTGCTTCCGCAACAGAAATATATTTCATAGGGAACCCTCGCTTTCTACACACTGATAGTTTAGCACACCATCGGCAAAATATCAAGAATCAATACTCAAAACGGTATACGTATCTTGCCGATATCGGCAACTATACGCATGCGCTAAACCAAATGTAAAACTTTAACGTTTATTGAAAGTTTGAAATTCTTATCAAATTCTTGATCCTTCGGTCAGAATATGATATAATATACTTGCATTATTATATTCAGCACCAAATAGCCTGCAAAGGAGATTCAAAATGGCTGTTAGTTATAAAAAACTGTGGCATATTCTTGTTGATCGGAATATGAAAAAGAAAGATTTGGAAGAAGCTGCCGGCATCACTCATTATCAGATGTACAAACTTGCCAATGATAAGGATATCACCACCGATGTGATCGGTGCGATTTGTGCTGCTCTTGAGGTGGATCCAAACGATATTATGGATTTCGTTTCGGATGAAAAGTAAAGTCCATTTTATTGGACACTGAAAATATTATGATAACGTGAATAAAGATTGATAGGGAGCTTTGACTATGAGCAAATATATAGAACTGCCTGTAGACCAAATTGAATTAGACAAGAGCAATCCGAGAATTGCTAATTTTCTTGCGACACACGATGAGGATGATATTACCAGCGAGCTTATGGCCCTTTTATTAGGAACAACATCTGATGCTTGTGCAAGTTTACGGCAGTCAATCGAAGCTAATTATGGGATTATTCATCCGATTATTGTGAACAAGCGTGCAAATGGCACATATGTAGTAATTGAGGGGAATACTCGACTCCAGATTTACAAAGATCTTCGACGAGAAAACAAGCCGGGTAATTGGGATACCATTCGTTCTATAGTGTACGAGGATATTGATGACGAAGAGATGCATAAAATACGTCTTCAAGCGCATCTAGTCGGTCCACGTGAATGGGATCCATATTCAAAAGCAAAATATCTTGATTATCTTGCCAATGAAGAACACATGCCTATGGCTTCTTTGATATCATTCTGTGGCGGAACTTCAAAAGCGTCTGAGATAAAGAATATGATAGCTGCGTTTAATGACATGAAAAAGTATTATAGACCGTTATGTGACGATGATACACAGTTTGACATTAAGAAATTCCACGGCTTTGTCGAGTTGCAACGCAGTGCTGTGACTGAAAGCTTAACCTATAACGGCTATACAAAGACGGATTTTTCTCGCTGGATAATCGATGAAAAAATCAGTATTTTGCAAGATGTAAGAAGACTACCAGAAATTTTAAAAAGCAAAAGGGCGACTGAGGTGTTTTTAAAAAGTGACACAGCCGCTGCGAAAAAAATACTGGCAGTTGAGGAACTTTCCTCTGATAAATTGAAGGATATCCCCTATGAGATGCTTGCAAAAGAACTATCAAAGAGAATGCAAGATATCCGTCTTGCCGATATTCATCACTTGCGGAGTGACTCAGAATATGTCGATAAGCTTAATAGTTTGATGAATGCATTTGATGATATTAAATTTGTTTTAGACGAAGTTAATGGAGAAGATTAACTATGAGTGAATCTGCACAGCATCAGAAGCTGGTCAATATGATAATTGAATATGTTGAAAACATAGTTGGTCAGGATAAAAAAAGTTTTATTTTTTCTGATGCAGCAGATGGAAAGTGCCTTCCTCCTCTCACAACTGAAGGATATAGACCGGATGTCTATTATCAATATGGTGACATACTTATCATTGGAGAGGCGAAGACAAGTGGTGATGTAGATCACCTGCACAGTAAACAGCAATATGACTCCTACTTGAAAAAATGTGTACTATTCGATGGAAAGGCATATTTTGTTGCTGCAGTATACTGGGCGGACAAAGCACAATTACATAACATTTTGCACAGAATCAAGAAAAAATATCCCGGAGAATACACGGTAACAATTTTGGAGGGCTATTGACATAAAATGAAAAGAATTCATTTAATAAAAGAGCCCAGTCTCCTTGCCAAATATGATGCGTTTCCGTACCAAAAAGAGGCTTTTGAAGCAATTAAAGATCTTGATTATGCTGCTATATTCCATGAGCAGGGACTGGGGAAAACCAAAATAGCCATTGATCTGTTATTATACTGGCTTGAAAATACGTCAATTGATACAGTTTTAATAGTTACTAAAAAGCAGCTTGTGCAAAACTGGATCAGGGAGTTCAGAACACACACTTCAATACACCCTGCTGTTTTAGATACAAATCGTCAAAATAATTTTTACGTTTTTTCTGGACCAGCTCGAGTTGTTGTTACAAACTTCGAGATGCTTATATCCGAGAAAGACAGGTTCCTGCTATATCTAAAGACGAGAAATGTTGCAATCATTATTGATGAATCGGCAAAATTAAAAAATCCAGAAGCAAAATTAACCCAAGCATTCTTTGAACTTGCTCCATTGTTCCTGAAAAGAGTCATTATGACCGGTACCCCAGTTGCAAATAGGCCCTACGACATATGGTCACAGATCTATTTCTTAGATCATGGGGAAAGCTTGGGTGCGGATTTCAGTGAATTCAAACGACAAACCGATTTATCCAACAAGCTGGCGCATAGTGAAAAACTGCAAGAATCCTTTGAGGGTGCGGTTTTTGACATAAACAATAAGATAAAGGCATTTACGGTAAGAGAGACCAAGAGCAGCGGCATCATTGAACTGCCTGATAAGGTATATATCCGAGAAAGTGCATATTTCACACCTGACCAAGAATCATTGTACGATCAAATATGTGAAGAATTGCGTGTCGAAGTTGAAAAGGACGGGAAGATTGTTGAAGACGATTCTTCAGCGACGGTTAAACGCCTATTACGCTTAGTACAGGTTGCTTCCAATCCGCGACTCGTAGATGATTCATATCACGGAGAGTCTGCCAAGGAGAATGTACTCAATAGTTTAATCGAAGAAATTATTGCCAGCGGAGAAAAATGTATTGTTTGGACAAACTTTATTGAAAATGTTGACGAATTCACGAGGGCATACTCCCAATATGGCGCTGTCAAAATTCATGGCGGAATGAAAATTGCAGACCGGAATAAGTCTGTCGAAAAGTTTAGAACAGATGATAGCAAAATCTTATTTGCTACTCCCGCATCCGCCAAGGAAGGGCTTACGCTTACAATGGCAAACCATGTAATCTTTTACGATCGCGGTTTCAGCTTGGATGATTATCTCCAGGCGCAGGATAGAATCCATCGTATTTCTCAAACGAAAACTTGCTACGTTCACAACATCATTATGGAGGGTAGCATAGATGAGTGGATTGATGTTCTCTTAGAAGCAAAGCAAAACGCAGCATTCCTCGCACAAGGAGATATAACCCTTAGCGAATACCAGAAAAAAGCGGATTATAGTTTTGGCGATCTGATAAGGCAAATTTTATTCTCAAATCAGGGGGAAGTAACATATGAGTAAAGTTACTATAGGCAAAAAAGAATATGAAATAACCGAGGAGCAACTGAATCAATGCGAACTTCTCTTCTATGAGGATAACCCTCGAGTATACTCCATTTTAAGAGCAAACGGCGGAACGCCTACACAGAAAGAAATCGAGGAAAAAATGACCTCGATGGATCATGTTAAACAGTTACGCCTTTCTATTGAGCAAAACGGAGGCCTTATTGACCCTCTCATCGTTGTAAAAAGAGGCGGACGTTACATAGTGCTGGAAGGCAACAGTCGTTTAGCAGCATATCGCTTATTAGCGCAAAAGGATCCGGTTAAATGGCAGAAAGTCCGTGCTCAAATCTTGCCGGAGTCTGTTACAGAAAATGAGATTTTTACCCTGCTGGGACAATATCATCTAGTTGGCAGAAAAGACTGGAGCGTTTTTGAGCAAGCTGCATATTTGCATCGACAGAAAAAGGCTTCAAATCTTGAAATAGACACATTAGCAAAAAGCGTTGGCCTCACTGAAGGAAAAGTTAAGACATTTATTTCTGTGTACGAATTTATGCTGGAGCATGACGATCTAAGACCAGACAGGTGGAGTTATTACGAGGAATATCTGAAAAGTCGCGGTGTAAAAAAATACAGAGATACAAGTCCTGCTATTGATGACGTTTTTGTTAAGCAGGTGAAAACCGGTGCGATCAGACAGGCAATAGATGTTAGAAATGTTCTCGGTGAAGTTGCCAAAGCAAATGACAAAACAGCAAAAAGAGTCATGCAAGACTTCATTGAAGAAAAGAGGACAATATATGACGCACATGAAATACTCCAGGCGACTGGAAAAACGACCGATAACTATAAGCACATAAAGAAGTTCCAAGAACTGATTTGTAATTCCGATACGCAAACAGCCATAAAATTGGAATCCACTTCCAATAAGGATCTTATTTTTACATTAAAGAAAATCCAAAAGGAACTCGACAAAATACTAAAAGAATATAAATAACGAGGTGTTCTCCCATGGGAAATATATTACTAATCGAGCCCAACTACAAAAATAAATACCCTCCTCTTGGACTTATGAAAATATCCTATTTTCATAAGCACGTTATGCATGATTATGTTCGTTTCACGAAAGGCGAGCTGCCTGCTGCATTTGCAAATACAAAATGGGATCGTATCTATGTGACCAGCCTTTTTACGTTTGAATGGGCTAATACTATTGCTGCTATTAATTATGCAAAAACTTTAGTTGATTCAATCACCAAAATAACTGTTGGTGGAATTGCTGCTACAATGCTCCCTGATGATATTTACAAAGATACTGGGATTAAGCCAGTTACCGGACTTCTAAACGAACCTGGCAAAATAGGACTTCCGGGCGATGAGTGTATTGACCAAATTGTGCCCGACTATTCTATTTTAGATGATATTGATTATCAGTATCCTTTCAAAGATGCGTATTTCTTAAGTGCAACTAAGGGATGCGGAAACAATTGTGGCTTTTGTGCGGTGCAAACATTAGAACCAACATTTATTCCATACATCGATATCAAAGAAAAAATAGCAGCAATTGATCGTGAATTTGGTCCCAAGAAAGATCTGTTGTTGATGGATAATAATGTATTACGCTCCCCAAATTTTAACCAAATAATTGATGATATTATCGAGGCTGGCTTTGGCAAAGGGGCGACGTATATCAACCCCAAGACTGGAAAAACTGTTCGAAGATATGTTGACTTTAACCAAGGGCTTGATGCGGTATTTCTTAATGAAGCAAAAGCAAAACGTCTTGGCGAGATTGCTTTGCGCCCTGCTCGTGTTGCATTTGATCATATTGAAGATCGTAAGATTTATGAACGAGCACTTCGCTTATGTGCCCAAAATGGCGTAACGGAGCTCTCAAACTATGTTCTTTACAATAGTGAAGATTTCGGTGGAAAAGGTCGTAAGTATGCTGCAGATACTCCGGCCGATTTGTATGATCGTATGAGGATAACCCTCGATTTATGCGATGACATCAACAAGGATTTGCCCGAAAATGATAAGGTTGCTGCTTTTTCATTTCCTATGCGCTACATTCCCCTCTCTGCGCATGAAAGAGGTTACGTGGGATCACAATGGAACGCTAAATTCCTGCGAGCTGTTCAATGTATGCTGATCCCGACTCAAGGTAAAGGTGTCGGAAGTCGTTCTTTTTTTGAAGCAGATTTCGGTAAGAACTCAGATGAATTTGTAAGGTATTTGTCTATGCCAGACAAGCTAATTGCTGCGAGAGGCAAATTTAGTGGTGGTAGTCGTGGACATAAGGCAGATACAGAAGAGACCGTTTTGTCTCGTAAGAAAATTTGGGAAAAGAACCAAGTGAAAATAAAGGAATGGAACAGATTGTATGACGATCTCGGCGAGGAGAAAGTATCTTTCATAAATCTGATCGGAGATAATGAGTATTTGCCGGACAAAGTCCTTGGGATTAGGCCGGACACACAGAGAAAGTTGTACCTTCATTATCTCACAACACCAAGACTGATTGCGTTATTAGGAATGATTGACAAAGACTCTCCCACATACTCCGGCCTTTATGAATATATCACGGTAGGTTTCCCTCAGTTCTACGAAGATATTCTTGATCTTGTATGTGAAAGCGAATCTCAACAACAGTATATATTCAAAAACTTTGTCTACTTTTTCGGCAAAAATGGTGTTACAGACGTACTTACCAGAATCAGTAAAATCGATTTTTCTGTCGATAGACAATTAAAAAAATGGCATGCGGAGTGTAAAAAATCAGGCATTGCTTATATAGATTTTGAGCTAATCCGAATCTATTGTCGATATGTAGACTTGGGAGTACTTAGCAGTTCTGACCACGAAAAATGCTATCAGGCTATTTTGAAGATGAACATGAATGAACTTGCTACTATTTTGCAAGGTAATTTGAATTCGTTCTCATCGAGAATAGGTGAAAACCTCAATCAAGAGAAAGGACAAGCAATTTTGAAACTTGCGGCAAAGTCAATCGTAAGTAATATTCAAATGAGATTAAGCAGTCTCTTGGAGGAATAATATGGGCGACATTATCATCGGTAAGCACACATTAGAATCGTTGACATCAGGAATGTATTCTGATCCTTATGTTGTGTTTCGTGAATACATACAAAATGCGACCGACTCTATTGATGCAGCATATAAAGTTCGGATACTAAAGCACGGAATTGACAGAATTACAATCAGTTTGAATCCATTTGAACGCCAAATTGTTATAGAGGATAATGGACTTGGAGTAGAAAGCGAAAATGCAGAAAAAACGCTTGTTAGCATCGGCAATTCCCAAAAAAGTTCCGAGAATGATCGTGGATTCAGAGGAATCGGCAGATTATCTGCTCTGAGTTATTGTTCTAAGCTAACGTTTGAAACCAGTTATCCAGGCGAAAACGTTGGTACGCGTATAACTTTTAATGCAAAAAAGCTTTCTGACTTACTGATGGATAACAACGATGTTGACGTGTCTGTAATTGATGTTCTGCAAAAAGTCTATTCCGTTGATACCTTCCCAGCCTGCGAAACGGATCATTATTTCCGTGTTATTCTTAACGGTGTTGACGAATCGTCAGGTTTGAACAAATACAACGATGTATTTGACTATCTGTCGCAAAATGTCCCTGTTCCTTATTCCCCAGAATTCTCATGGGGAAAGGAAATCGTTATGCGACTAAAAAGCGAAGGATATCTCGAAAGAAAATATAATATACTTCTCTCGTTTGGCGGTAAAACCATTCCAGTTTTTAAGCCCTATAAAGATGAGTTCCTTGTTGATAAGGGAAAAAATATCACTGATAAAATAAAAGATATATCCATTATAAAAATTCAGCAGACATCCGGAGAGCTATCTGCGATTGGCTGGCTTGCTCAAACAAACTATCTTGGTAGTATTTACGATAAAACGGTAAAAGGCATTCGCATTAGAAAAGGGAATATATTGATTGGCGACAGTCAGACCCTAAATGTTGTGTTCAAGGATGCGCGTTTTAACGGTTGGTCTGTAGGTGAAATCTTCGCCGTAGATGCACGTTTGGTTCCTAATGCAAGGAGAGATAATTTCGAAAAGAATCCAGCTTTCTTTGCGCTACATGAGCAACTTACAACAGTCGCTGCCGGTATTGCCAAAGATATAAGAGCTGCATCTTTAAAGCGGAATGCCGAGCTTGCCAATGCAGTAAAACACTCTGAAACAATAATCAAAGGCGCAGACGCTGCACTCGCAAATGGACTCGCCGCAAATAAAAGGGGAACAATCACTCAAAAACTTGTTGGAGCGCAGGAACAGTTATTAGCGTCGAGTCCCAAGAATGAATTCGATGAGTATTATCAAGAAATAGCTTTTGAAGAGCTGGATATGCTAATCGGAAATATTCAAGGCGCAACATCGTATAAAGCAATTAATCTATCAGCTTCTCTTTCGAGAACAGAAAAGAAAATTCTTGAGATTGTATTTGATGCTATAATAAGTGTAGATACAAATCAAAGCGACAAGTACATAGAAGCAATTCTTTCTAAATTTGATTCAAAGATGGACTGGAGCCAAAATGCTACATAAGACTGACGATTATTTCAATAATGGATTTTTAGAGATTGCGAGAGTGGACAACAATATCATCCACCGTAATGTTTTACCTTCGGATAAACAACAGGAGCTTTTGGACTGTTTGGCGAAACAAGAATCTGTTCTGAAAAAAGAAATTAACGAACTAGTTCAAACGATTCGCCATGATGTGGTTCAATGTGATCCGCTGCAACTATTGAACTATTCTCAGATGATGTTTCTTCAGTCGATTTTGGGTACATCATCTGAGTCTCAACTTATGGGCGTTGAAAATATAGCTGTTGCAAGAGCAACGGAGTACATTCAAAGTATTTTTGTATCTTCTCAATCCGATTTCCACGAAGCACAAGGTGATCCTACAAAAACTTTTTCCAAGATCAGCGCTGATATTGAAAAATTGTACCAATTAGTTACACAATATTACTTCGCTTATGGAGCTACATATAAAAAGGATCACGAAAACGACTGCGAAATATTGGATGAACTGATAGAAGCGCAAATGTTTTATTCAGTTCGGGGAGAGAGATATCAATGCTTCGAGGAAGAATATAATAAATGCTTGCTTAGCCCACACAACGATGTTTTCATGAGATTGTTTGGCCTATCAAGCCAGAACATCGTTGATGGCATTAGTAAATTGCTATATGCGCTTTCACAAGGCCGATTTGATTCAGGTAATGAACTTGTGAAAATGTTTGATAGCTTGAAAAGTGTCCCGGAAGGTTACCTTGAAGAATTTATGGAATCTCAGAAGGCAAAAGGGCAAGAACTGATTCAGAAATTCATGGGAACCGAACTCAACGATGTTTGTAAGATAACAGGATGGAATGAAGCGTTTGTTGATGAACTTTCTTTTGGACTTAATGAGTGCGGGGAATTCTGGAATCAAAAAGATTACGCAGGGTGGCCGGTAATTGATCTTCCAACATCTAAGCGTCCTTTTATCAAGATCGACAATCAATATTACTGCTTTGACTATTACTCCCTTTCTGACCACATTTATCGGGCTATTCAAAAGACTATCACCCGTTTGGACAGTACATATTCATGGAGCAGAGTGCAAAATGAAGCAAGCGAATCAATGGTTGAATCGGTATTTCAGAAATTGCTTCCAGGTTGTACTACTAACAGAAATAACTATTATCCCATAAATGGATCATTAAAGCGTTTGTGTGAAAATGATTTGATTGTCCAATACGATGATGTACTATTCATTGTGGAGGTAAAGGCCAGTTCATTTGCCTATACTCCGCCACTTACGGATTTTGAAAGTCATATTAAATCATATTGTAAACTAATCGAAGAACCAAATTCGCAATGCGTAAGAACAAAGGATTATCTGTCCTCTCGCAAAATAGCTAAATTTTATAATGAGGATAAATCTGATAAGTTTTTAATTGATATGTCAAGCATCACAGATATCGTCATGTTCTCAATATCTGTAGATAACATTAACACTTTTGCTTCTCATGCAGAGAAATTGAGTTTTATCAAAACAAAGTGTGGCGCAATATGTATTGCGATAGACGATTTGATGGTATATCAGGATTATTTTGATTCTCCTTTAAAATTTATCCATTTTTTAAAGCAACGCATGAAAGCCTCATTACTACCTGCACTCGTTACAACAGATGAATTAGATCACTTGGGTATGTATATTGAGCATAACTGCTATTCAATGTGCTTTGAAGGCAGTGATGCGAGTAGAATAAATCCTGTTGGTTATCGCAAGGATCTGGATGTATTTTACGGTCAAAGATTCCATCCAGAGTTGCATCCAGAAAAGCCAAGTCAAAACCTCCCGCCTTTATTTGAAGAAATTATTAGCTTACTGGAACGAAATGGATCAAAAGATAGAATAGCATTCTCGGATTATTTGCTGAACTTTTCTTCTGAAGCAAAAGAACAATTTGCCGCAGAAGTATTACATACTTATGCGGATCAAAAGAAAACTCATAGGAGCAAAATTATAACTACAGCCGGGAGGAATGAAAACGATCTGAGATATTCATGCTTTATTTTTCAACCCGATGTACCAGCTATATCAAATAGCGAACAAGAAGAGTATATTTGGTCAAATATGTTATGGAATGAAGGAAAGAACAGGATTAAAATCAATATAACATTTGACGATAGAAGAAGGATTATTGATATAGGTTATTCATGTTTTGATGAGAAGAGCATACCTCTCGACAGGCGAGATATTTTATTTGAGCAAGGAAAGACGAGAGCAGCAGAACGAATACAAAAATATTGCAATGTTAATGGAAATAAAATAGGCCGAAATAAACTTTGCCCATGTGGGAGTGGAAAAAAATACAAAAAATGTTGTGGCCGCAATTTCTGATTTTTTAGGCGAGATAATTACATATTTTCCTAAAATACAAACAGAAATGACCATTTTATGGAAATACGGGGCTTAGAATGTTCCCGGATAAGTGATCCGTGCTTACAGATTCACTACTTGTTAGGACAACATAATATTATGAGAAAAGCCCTTTCCTATATTGAACTGCACCCCATTTGTTAGACAGTATGATATACTATCTAACAAGTGGGGTGT
>OLGZ01000315.1_pt1 | contig 42011 bp, 38 predicted proteins | sample 1605981 | NCBI WGS metagenome assembly OLGZ01 (sample SAMN03283291) | human gut metagenome | biome: human-associated habitat; material: feces | host: Homo sapiens | place: Peru | collected 2012 | reverse complement strand
TTTGTCCTAATACTAAATTTAAGCTTATTCCTGCTAATATTAATAGTACTACTATGGTTACGACCAAAGCTACTAGTGTTATACCTTTGTTTCCTTTCATTAATTTTTTCTTTTTCATTTTTTGTTTTTTTCCTCCCTCTACTTTTGTTTCGTTAAGTATGTAACTTAATGATAAATTACTTATACCATAGCAGTATGATAAAATCAAGTGATTTGCTTTATTTTATATCTTAAAATTTCTTTATATTTTTTTATTATTTTTTAACTTCAAAGTTATAAAATAGTATAACTTTTAATAAAAATTTAAAACTATACATTGTTATTAAGTTACATACTTAACGATAAAATTTATTTGTTTTTTACAATTTTTCGCTATAGCGAAATCTTTTTATGTCTTTTTATACTATTTTTTTTATAAATTCTCAAAATAATGTATAAAATTTTATTTTCTGTTAATAATAAATCTTGAAAGGGATGATTACATGGATAAAAATATTAACTTAACCATTTTAAACGAAATTAATAAAGCCGCTAAAATGGGAATGGATTCTATTTCATATGTTATAAAAAAAGCTGATGATGAAAATATGAAAGAAAATTTAACTTTTCAATATTCTGAATATGGAAAAATTGTAGACAGAGTAAATACTGAATTTGACAAATATGGGGAAATTCCTGATGAAACCCCAGTTACAGATAAAATGATGGCTTGGTTTGGTACTCAAATGAATACTTTAACAGACCAAAGCAACTCTAAAATTGCTGAACTTATGATACAAGGTGGAGATATGGGAATTATTAAGTGCCAAAAGCTTTTAAACCATAATCCTAAAGCTGATGAAGAGGTTAAGCATATTTTAAATGATTTCGTAACCCTACAGAAAAACGATATAGAACAAATGAAAAAGTTTCTCTAGTTTTTTTCTTTTTTTTGGTAGAGCAGTGGGCTAATATTAGCCCACTGCTCTATTTTAATTATTATTGGTCACTAATTAACTCGCATTTTAAGCCTTTATCTCTTATTTCATAGATTTGGCCTTTTACTCTTTGTCCTCTTGTAAGTGTAGACACTCCTTGCCCATTTAAAATTCCAGGAATAGCAGGTGTAATTTCAATTCTACATCCTTCATCATCAAGAGGTTCAGCAATTGTTGCATCAACTATTTCTCCCAGTTGGTAATGGTGTGACGTAGTATTAATTGTAGAATAAGCAAGTTTTCTACTACCGCTTATCTGAAATGGAAATTCTTTGCCTTTTCTTGTAATTTTAACTTTTGTCTTATTTCCAACCTTGAAATAGTTTTCCAAATTATTCATTCGAGTTCGACTGCACTCTGTAATGTATATGCCAACTTTCAATCCTTGTACTTCAACAAATAAAATTGTTGGTTTTACCTCAATAATTTTTGCATTGTACACCTGGTTAATTTCAATTTGGTTATACATTTTTGCTTGCCATTCTCGTCTTGATAATACTACCTTGTTGCCACTATACTTCCGTACTATGGCATGAAAACCGTTTTGCATTGCTCTCTGGATTTCTAATGGAATTGTTTTTTCATCGTCAAAATGAAAATTTTGGAACTCTAATTGCGTAGCCCGAATTATAAATGGTTCTTGAGCTATAAGTCCTCTTATCATTTTAATGTTCGGATCCCAAGTAAAACTGCCTGGTCTAATAAATACTTCTTGTCCAACTTGCATTTTAGTAACCTCCATATTGTAAGGAATTAGTTAATTCCTTGTAAAAAAGAACGTACAAATATATATTAACATAAAATGGATATTTTTGCAAATTCTTATTTTCAAATTAAAAATTCATTTATGTTTTACAATTAAATTTTTAGTATATTTTTCTTTATTTTACTTATAATATTAGTATATCTAATTTTAGGAGTTTTGGTTTTCTAGCCAAATTACGCCTTAGAAAGGAATATAAATTATGAAAGTTTTATATTACATTGCTCTTACACTTGTAATTATTGGTGCTATTAACTGGCTACTAATTGGACTATTTAGTTTTGATTTAGTTGCTACTCTATTTGGCACAATGAGTGTATTTAGTAGAATTATTTATTCTTTAGTCGGTATAGCCGGAATAATTAGTATAGGTTTATATTCAAGAATAAATGACTAATTAGATTAAAAATGATACTAGTTTTAAGTATTATCAAAAGATTATGATTTCTTAATTTTTTGACCTTACTTTATTCTAGTATCATTTTTATTTTATCTTTATTTTTCTACTAATTCTATTGTATACTTATAATCCTTATATTTATTTACAAATTGTTTGTCTTCAATCTTTTTTACTATATATTTTCCTGATATTTCATCATATAAAGTATGTGTATTTTCATTTTCTACTAACCATATTCTTCCTGTGTAATTATCTAATATTTTGCCTAAGTCTTCTTCTATTACCATATATGGTGCAAATGCTTTGTATGCATCATGTACTCCCCAATGTTCATTGTTATAGAAATATGAAACATTATCAAAATATTTTGAAACTTCTGTTGTTATTACTGCTCCATTTATTGCAGCAGAATATACTATTATGTCTCCTTCTTTTATATTGTTTGTTAAATAATTTATAACTTCTCTGTTATTTACATTATAATTTTCAGCAATCGTTTTATTATTACTTACAGTTGATAAAACAAGTATCATAAGACAAATTACAATTGTTCTCCATTTTTTTGTATCTTTTGCCATAAAGTATGCAATTGAAAATATAAGTGCTCCATTTATTATTAAAAAATATCTACTAAGTAATATTACACTATGTAATGCCACACATAATAAAGCAACTAATACAATTATTCCTATGTATATAATAAATCCCCAAGTTCCTGGTTTTCTTTGATCTTTTGGCGTTTTACATATCATAAAAATTAAATATGCATAGAACACTGTAGCAAGTATTATTGGTTTAAATGCTAAGTTACCTTGATATTGAACTGTTAAAAGTTCATATATTGAATCTGGAAATTTGAATGTAATCCAGAATCCTGTTCCTTTTAAATGACTTACAAATACTATTAGCCAAGGTAAATACGCAATTACTTGTAATACTGCTGTTATTGTAAATTCTATTAAGTCTTGCTTTCTGTCTTTTTTGTTTTTTATTAGATATACAAATAATGCTAAATTTATAACTCCTGCCAATAACACACCATAATAATGAGTATATGCTAGTAGTAAGCTACTAACTCCAAAAAACACATATGTTAATTTATGAATATCTTTCTTATAAATTCTGTATGCATAAATACACATTATTGTTCCTAAAAGCATTCCTAATGAATACATTCTTATTTCTCCTGCATATTGTGCAGATACTGGTAAAAATAACATTAGAAAAGAAAACCAGAATCCTGTTTTTTCTCCAAAATCTTTACGAATATGTGTAAATCCAAGTAGTGCTGTTAGTATTATTGTAATTGCTGAAAATACTCTATATATAACAACATTTCCACCAAATATTAAATATAATATGTGTAAGCAATAATAATAAAAAGGTGGATGAACATCAAAACTTGTTATATTCCATATCTCTGAAAACGAATGTCTTGCTATTGCTATAGAATAGCTCTCGTCAAACCACATATTTTGATGGAAAATTGACAATGATATAAATATTGCTCCTAATATGATTATTGCTAAATGAATATTTTTTTGATTTAAAAATTTCTTTAATTTTTCTTGCATAAGTTTTTCCCCTTATAATCTAATTTGATAACACATATTCTACCATAAACATTAAATTTTCACAAGCTTTTTAGGCTTTTAAAGAGGTATACTCAAATTAAAGTATACCTCTTTTATTATGCTACGTCTTTTATTTTTATGTCTCTTACGTGGTCTATTTTTTCCCAATTTGTATCACGAACAAATAAACATTTAAAGTTTATTAATAACCATGAACCTAAGAACAATGGATAAAGTATTAATCCTTTAATCATTGGTTTTATAGGCTTTTTGTCTATTATCATAATTACTATTCCAACAAATATTGGTAAGAAGAATGTTGGTAATATATATCTTAAACAGTTTACGAATAAGTCTACTGTATTCATTCCTCCCCATATATACATTATAAAGTTTATTACAACTAATAATGTTGTCATTATAAACATTGGTATACTTCCAAGCATATATAATAAACCATCAAAGTTCATTAATGTTTTATTTTTCACAACTGCACCAGCTAGTGGTTTTGTGTATTCTTGTAAACATTGGATGTGTCCTATTGTCCATCTTGATCTTTGTGACCAAGATTGTTTAAATCCTACTGGTTGTTCATCATATACAATAGCATCTGTTGCCCATCCTAAACGTTTTCCCTGTATAATACGTTTTAGAGAAAATTCTATATCTTCTGTTAGTGTGTTTGTATTCCAACCTGTTGGTTTTATTATATCGAATTTTACCATAAATCCTGTTCCATTTATTAATGGAGATAGACCTAGGTTATATCTTGCTAAATGGTAAAATCTATTCATTGTCCAATAGAATATTGCATATCCTGCAGAAACCCAGCTATCTGATGGATTTTTTATGTCTCTATAGCCTTGTACAACTTCTTCTCCTTGGCATAATTTTTTATTCATTGCTTTAAAGAAGTTTTTGTCTACTATATTATCTGCATCAAATACGCAGAATGCATCATAGTCTGCATTTTCTTCTATTTTTTGTTTTAAAAACCATTGAAGTGCTGCACCCTTTGTTTTCTTTTCTGGGTCTTCTTCGCTTCTTTCTAATACTATTGCTCCTGCTTTTCTTGCAATTTCTGCTGTTTTATCTGTACAGTTATCTGCAATAACATATATGTCTAATAGTTCTTTTGGATAGTCCTGATTTTTTAAACTCTCTATTAGGTTTCCTATTACATTTTCTTCGTTATGTGCTGGTAATATTGCCATAAATTTATGGTTTTTATCTTCTATTAATGGTTTGTCTTTTAATTTTACAAGTGAGCATAAGCTTACTATTAATTGGTATAACCAATATATTGTTAAAATCCATACCATTGCTTGTTGGATTATATATAAATACTTCATTTTATCCTTCCTCTAATTTGAATTTTTAGGGAACTTTTTGTTCCCCTCCAATTCAATATTATACTACTTAATATATTTAGTTGCAACTTTCGAAATATCTTAGATTGTATATACGTTTTAGTAAATTTTATATAATTTTATATAATTTTATATTAACTCATAAAATATTATACTAAAATTATTTTTATGCTTTAAATTATTCATTTACCTCTTCTTTATGTTCTTCTAAATCTTTCATACTTAGATTTATTCTTCCTTGATTATCTATTTCGTATACTTTTACTCTTATTTCATCTCCAACTGCCAAAACATCTTCTACTTTTTCTACTCTCTTACTAGATATTTTAGAAATATGAAGTAAACCTTCTCTTCCTCCACCAATATCAACAAAAGCTCCAAAGTTCATTATTCTTGTAACAACACCATCATATATTGCTCCAACTTCTATGTCTTTTGCAATGTCTTCTATCATTTTTAGCGCTTTTTTGCCATTTTCAGCATCGTCTGTGTAAATGCAAACTCTTCCATCTTCTTCTATGTCTATTTTTACACCTGTTTCAGCTATTATTTTGTTTATCATCTTTCCACCAGGTCCGATTACATCTTTAATCTTGTCTACGTTGATTGTTGTTGTAATTATTCTTGGTGCATATTTAGATAATTCAGCTCTTGGCTCTGCTATTTGTGGTTTCATTATTTCATCTAATATATAATCACGTGCAACTTTTGTTCTTTCGAAAGCTTCTTTGATTATATCATATGTTAGTCCATCGTTTTTAATGTCAACTTGGATAGCTGTTATACCATCTTTTGTTCCACCAACTTTGAAGTCCATGTCTCCAAAGAAATCTTCGATTCCTTGAATATCTGTAAGCATTACATATTCATCTGGATTTTCTTTTGATGTAACAAGTCCTGTTGATATACCTGCTACTGGTTTTTTTATTGGAACACCAGCATCCATAAGTGCTAGAGTGCTTCCACAAATACTTGCTTGTGATGTTGAACCATTTGAAGATAATACTTCTGATACAACTCTTATTGTATAAGGGAATTCATCTTCTGAAGGAATTACTGGAACTAACGCTTTTTCAGCAAGTGCTCCGTGTCCAATTTCTCTTCTTCCAGGTCCACGTGATGGTCTTGCTTCACCAACTGAGTAAGATGGAAAGTTGTATTGATGCATATATCTCTTAGATTCTTCTTCATCTAATCCGTCTAATTCTTGTTCTTCAGATTTTGTTCCAAGTGTTACTACTGATAATACTTGTGTTTGACCTCTTGTAAATATTGCACTTCCGTGTACTCTTGGTAATACTCCAACTTCACAAGATAGTGGTCTTATTTCATCTATTCTTCTTCCATCTGGACGTTTGTGCTCTTTGAAAATCATCTCTCTTACACATTCTTTTTCTAAGTCGTGTATGCTGTTTGCAATTTCTGTGCTCTTTGCTTCTGTCTCTTCTTCTCCATATTTTTCTACAAAATATGCTTGGATATCTTCTGCTAATTTATCCATATTAGCATCTCTAACTTCTTTATCCACTGCTTGTACATCTTGATACATTCTCTCTTTGAAGTTTTCTTTAATTTCAGCATATACGTCTTTGTCTGTTGCAAAAGAAATATATTCAAATTTTGGCTTTCCAACTTCTTCTTTTATTCCTTCTATGAATTTGCAAAGCTTTTTAATTTCTTCATGTCCGGCTTTTATACAATCTAGCATTGTATCATTTGGTATTTCATCGGCTCCTGCTTCAATCATTGTAACTTTTTCCATAGTTCCAGCAACAGTTAATTTTAATCTGCTATGCTCTCTTTGAGCAACTGTTGGATTTATAACAATTTGTCCATCAACATATCCAACATTTACAGCTGCTGTTGGTCCTCCAAATGGAATATCAGAAATTGATAGTGCAACTGATGCACCAATCATAGCGCAAACTTCTGGGCTATTATCTTGTTCAACAGATAAAACTGTTGCAACAACACATACATCATTTCTAAAATCCTTTGGGAACAAAGGTCTGATAGGTCTATCTATAGCTCTTGATGTTAAAATAGCCTTGTCTGCTGGCTTTCCTTCTCTTTTTTGGAAACTTCCTGGAATTTTTCCAACTGCATATAGTTTCTCTTCGTAATCAACTGATAGTGGGAAGAAATCAATTCCTTCTCTTGGTTCTTTAGATGCTGTAACATTTACCATTACAACTGTGTCTCCATAGTGAATAATTGCATCACCATTTGCAAGTTCTGCAACTCTTCCTGTTTCAACTGTTAACTTTCTTCCGGCTAACTCTGTTTCAAATTTTCTGTACATAATATCTCTCCTTTTAATTTATTTATAATCAATACTTGTACTTAGATTGTAACCTCTATAAAGCGCTATTTTATACGCACAGTTTGTATTTTGTTTGATAACTACCACGGTAAAAGCTCCACACATTACCTTCTGTTAACTATAGCATTTTATACAAGCTACCTCTAATTTTACAAGTATGATTATACAATTTTAATGTGACTTTTAAATGAATTTTCATTATTTTATTATTATTTTACTCTTTTTTCGACAAAATAACAAAATTTTTTCTTTCGTATTTGTAAAAATTGGGCGCTTTAACTTTTGTAAAACGCCCCCTGCTAAAATTATTTTCTTAATCCTAATTTTTCAACAATGTCTCTATATCTTTGAACATCTTCTTTAGCTAGGTAGTTTAATAAACTTCTTCTAGCTCCAACCATTTGTAATAATCCTCTTCTTGAGTGATTATCTTTTTTATGAGTTTTTAAGTGTTCTGTTAGATTGTTGATTCTTTCTGTTAAAAGAGCTATTTGAACTTCTGGAGAACCAGTATCCTTTTCATCTCTTCTATAAGTTGCAATAATTTCTTGTTTTCTTTCCTTTGTCATTGTGACACCTCCTAATTTTTTATTTGCCTTAAACCTAGGTTTAGTGGTGTGTTTTCCTAAAGCCAAGTATAAGGTATTTATTTGACATATTCTATAATACCACATTTTGCCTAAAAACACAATATTTTTAAGCAAATTTTTGTAATCTTGTAGCTTTATATCTTTTATAATTTTTTATTTAGCAATTATAAACTTAATATATAGTTAATCTTGTTCCAATATTGCCTATTTGCTCACCATTATAGTCTGGTTTAAATCCAAATCTTGATGACAATGTATATGTAGAGCCATTATAAGCACAATATCCACCTCTTGCAGTTCTCAAAGATGTGTAATTAGCTTCCATTGTCCATTCAAAAATATTACCTGCTAAATCATATATATTTTTTATTGTTATTCCTGTTGTTTCTCCTGTTCTATATCTAACAGACTGTCCCTCTCTCTTTATTACTTTTCCACTCTCATCAACTAATTTAGTGTCTAAATAATTTCCTAATCCAGTGCTGTCTAATATAGCAAAATTATTGTTGCTATAACCGTTTCTTATATCTTTAATCCATAACATAATTTGATCCCATTGACATCCCCAAATCATATGTCCAGAAGTTGTTGATACTTTAAATGTTTTTGCTTGACTATATAAATCATACCAGCTTATTCCAGATAATGGCATTTGCATTGTTTTACTTTGTACATTTCCATTATTTTGGCTCATTTCGAATCTACCAATCCAAAATCCTTTGTCCTTTTTTACTTTCTTTACAAGCTCATTAAATTCTAATTGATAGCTTTCACTAGTCCAATCTTTTATATTTTGTTTGTTGTCTAATGTGGCATCTAAATTTTCTGGTTCTTTTTCTATTGTGCTAGTTTCATATGTATATGGAATTACTTTTATTACTGTATTCTCTCTTATAGCCTCGAATCTGTATAAAACAGACACATAATTTCCGTTTGAAAGTCTTATTGCCATTGGGTATCTCTTATTATCTACACTTGTTTGTATTGCCTCATTGATACTTGTTTCATTTGTTAATTTACTAACATCTAAAACTGGATTTTCTACTGGAATCCATACAAATTGGTTTCCCTGCTTAGAGTTATTCATATCATCATCTTTATTATCCGAAATAATTAAACCATCTTCTATAGTTGGCGAATCATTTATTACAGCAAATCCTGCTGGTATTACAGCCTGTTGTCCGTTTTTATCTGTATAAATTGCTCTTACAGATGATATTTCTCCTGTTTGTGAAATTTTACCTAAAACTTCATTGTCAACCTCTTCTGGTATAATTTCAACATTCTCTTCTACAGTTTTGTTTTCTATTATCTCCGTGTTTTCAAAGTTTAATAAGTTTTCTTTTGGTTTGTTGTCCATTGTAAGCACTAATATTGCAACTAATACAAGTATTATAACTGCAATTATTATGCTTATTAATATGATGTTTCTTTTGTTTTTCATACCTTCCTCCTAAAATATTTATAATATTTTTACTTTTACTATTTAATAATATCATAAACAATATATAAATCAAAGGGTTTTTAACAAAAAAAGCAAGAGTTTTTACTCTTACTTTTTATTTTGGTGCAGGTGGTGGGGGTCTACCCGCGGGCTGTCAAATGTCCACTGGACATTTGCCTTTACGCCCTTTTCTCCCCCATTTAATTCTCTAGCTAAAACGTAAAAAAAGCAAGAATTTTAAGTCTCGCTTTGTATTTTGGTGCAGGTGGTGGGGGTCGAACCCACACGGATATTACTCCGCAGGATTTTGAGTCCTGTGCGTCTGCCAATTCCGCCACACCTGCATTATTTTAGGGTAGTTTTGCTACCCTCATAATATAACACATTTTTTTATTATTGTCTAGATTTTTTTCTATTTTTGTGTTGTTACTATATTGTTTTTTCCATCACAAGTTATTGTTATCGTTCCACTTTCATCTGTTCTATAAATTCTTGCATTTATTTTTTGTAGTTTATCTATTGTTGTTTGCTTCGGATGACCATAGGTGTTACCTTTTCCAACGCTTATTATAGCAATTTGTGGTTTTACCTCATTTAAAAATTCTTGTGATGAACTTGTGTCTGAACCATGATGTCCTACTTTTAATACGTTTGTTTGAGGCCACTGTCTTGCTTCTTCGTTTTGCTTTTCTGCATCTCCTGTAAATAAAAAGCTTTGTTCTCCATATGTCATCCTTATTACTATTGAAGATAAATTTAAGTTGCTCTTTTCTTCCGCAGTTCCTCTTCCTATGCTCATTATCTCACATTGGGCATTTCCTACATTAAATTTAAATCCTACTTCAGGAGACGTTATTTTCAAATTTTTATTGCTAATTGCATCCAATACATCCTCAAATGTTTTTGTATTTGTTTGTACCTTTGGCATGTATATTGTTCCTATTTCAAAGTTGTTTATAACATCATCTAGTCCACCTATATGATCTTCATGTGGATGTGTTCCAACCAAATAATCTATTTTAGATATGTTTAAATCTTGCAAATATTTTACAACTGTTTTTCCCATATTATTTGTACCAGCATCTATTAGCATAGTTTTTTCTTCACTTTGAACTAGTATTGAATCTGCCTGCCCTACATCAAAGAAATGCACTACTACGTTTTGCCCTTCGACCACTGTAGTATTCTCATTTGACTCATAATTTTGTGCTAATTGATTTTCTACAACATTGCTAAACATATTTTCTATATTTTCTGTTGTAAAATGATCTCCAAATAATAATACTACTACAATTCCTAATATTGCTGCTATACTATAAATCAGCTTATTATTTTTATTAGATTTCTTTTTCATAGTACATCTCTCCTCTTTGCTTTAGTTGTTCCACAAATCATCCATTTTTTTCTTTATTCTTTCGGCTACCTGTTTTGTCTCTTTTTCGTCTACTGTAATTTTTCCATCTTCTAATTCTATTATTGTTCCTTCTACTGTATTTTCTGGTAATTCTTCTTTTTTTATATTCTTAATTTGCTTTGTTTCTCTATTCTCACAAACGGCAAATTCTCCTTCAAATCTGTCAACAGTATATTTTTCTTTACTCATATTTTTTAGCCTACTTTCTAATTCATTTGCAAAATCTGTCACATTGAAATTTAATTCTTTTGAAACAGATTTTACAATATTTATTAAATCTATTGGCATTTTGCTCCTTTCCTAGAGCCTTTTATTATTATTTTGTCCAATCGAATGTATCCACAATATTCTTTATCTGTAGTTTTAGGTCATCTTCATCATCCATATTAAATGTTGAAGCAGTTATATAACCTATTTTCCCATCATTAAATATGTAATATATACAGTCAATTTCTTCTGGATTGCTTGTATAATGCAATTGTGCTTCTACTGCTTTATAGCCTTTTCCAGTTGTTATAACATTTACAAAATATTCTTCTGGCTTTAATTGTTCTGTTATATATGTTTCTAAGGTTTCTTTTAGTTCATCTACAGATTTAATAGAATCTTCTGTTGTTTCTGTATCATAAGCTATATTTAAAGTTGCAGGATATTTTGTATAGTCAACAGTATTAGTTTTCTCTGTATTCTCTGATGCTGTAGGGAGTCCACTTACATATTGATAGTAAGACCATCCTTTTTGACTAGTGTACTCTTCTAGCGTTTGCCATCTGCTCGAAATTTCATAGCTTACATCATCATTCCAAATTTTTACTGTAGATTGTGCAGTGTTCATAATTGCGTAAACCATACTTGCAATTACTATTGCAAATATTACACACATAGCTATTATTGCTATTTTTCCTTTAGATTGCTTTATTTTTATATTGCTTTCACTACTTACATCATAATAATATTTACCTTTACTATTTTTTATTATTCCAAGACCTTTTAACTCTGAAAAATAAACTTTTTTATTCTCATTTTCTATTTCGGCAAATACTTCTTCTTTTGTTAAAGTATTTGTTTCGTCCAGTGCATTATATTTTTCAAATATAGGTTTTATTAAGTCAATTGCATCTTGCTTTATTTTCTTATTTAATTCAACTTCGTCTAATTTTTCTCCATTTTCTTGATTGTTTAATATGTCTTTTCTTATTTTTCCTGTTATTACACTAGCTCCCAATATTGTAAATATTACAGATATAATGTAATCTCTAATTATTGCAGAAGAAAATTGATTATATGCGTATACATTTTTTAAAGAGTTTATATTAACAGTCAAGTTTTCCTTTGCAATTAGCATTGCTGGTATTACTAAAAGAGTAACAATAGTTACTATTAAAATAGCTAAAATTATTATTATTATTGGAACCTTCTTGTCCATTTTTCCTTTAAATGTTTTATATCCAAATAGTTCTCCTGCTGCAATAAGCACAGCTAATAAAGATAGCATTACATTTCCATATACATATGCTAATACCCACGGAATTGTTGCAATTGAGCCTCCTATTATAGCTCCAAGTATTCCAGTAAAATAGCTACCTTGCTTTTTTATTTTTTCATTCTCCATTATTAGTATTCCTTTCACTTATTATGAATAACATACTATCATAATAGGAATCAAATTTCAAGATAGCCATTCCATTTTTCCATAAGTTCCAATACCATTTACGCCTCTTTCTCCGTCTCTCAATTTTAATCTTATTTGATCTATTGTTACATATTTGTTTGATTCTGTTTTTGCAAGCTGTTCTGCTACAACAAGTGGATCTTTAAAATCTATTAAGATTCTTGCTGGAGAAGATGCAAAATTGGCTCCTGCATCAATTAAAGCTTCATAATAACTCTGGCAAGCTCCTGCAAAAATAGCAATATTATTACGTTCTCTTTCCCATCTTCTTGCCCTTATTACTGTTTCTACAAAATACTTTGAATTTCTATAGTTATAAATATCATTAAAATTATGTCCTTTTTTTATCATGCCATCATGTCCAGTTACTACTAATATGTCTGGATCATATTTACTAAGCAAGTATTCTATTTGTTGTGGTTGTCTATTCTCTGGAATATTCTTTACAACAACATTGAGTCCCATATTTTTATAAAATCTTAATGATTTTTCGCTGTACTTTCTATCACCATCTAAATGTAATATTCTTCCGTAGTTTTTCCTTGCTCTTTTATTTAATTTTCCATCTATCATAAGGCTGTTAGGATTAACTTCTAATCTTTTATTCAAATCACTTAATTGTTTAAAAATTTTATCATTTTCAATTAATTCTAAATCTTCTATTGGACTATCTGCTTCGATTCTTAAAACTAACCCCTTTAATATTGCTATTTGAGAATTTCCATTCTGAATTAAATTTGCTATTACAAAAGCTATGTCTTTTCCATATGATATTCTTCCAACTATGTCTCCTTTTTTTAACCTCATAATTTTTCACCTATTACATTATATGTCGAATTTTGTAGAATGTGTCTTATTCATTATTTTTGCAAAATAATGTTCTATTAATTTATTTTTCTGAATAGTATTAAACAAAAATGCTATGGGGGTTTTACAAAAAATGATAGGTTTTTCAATTGAAGAAAGAGCCATACTCTTGGCTCATTACATTATAGATTCTAAAGATACAGTAAGAGGTGCTGCTAAAAAATATGGGATTTCTAAATCAACCGTACATAAGGATGTAAGTGAAAGGTTATTAAGAATAAATCCTGCTCTTGCCTCAGAAGTAAGGCTTGTTTTAGATGAAAATAAAGCTGAAAGACATATTCGCGGACGGTCAAGCAACTAAATTAAAATATAGTCATTTGGCATAATTTTTGAAAACAAATCTGAAAATTTTTCAGTAAATTTTTATTATAAGTTTTTAACAAAAAAGAGGACGCCTTATTAGTGGGCATCCTCCAAAAAGCTTTGTTTGTGGTTTTTAATTGGTCTAATATGAAGAGTTTTATTAATTTAAAATTTTACTTCATTTTATACCTCCAGCGTTCACATTCAATTTCTCTTATTTGGGTGTTTGTCTTTCTGATTTTTTCTGCATCAAGTTTTGCTTCATGACCTTTGCACTTCATATTATGTGCAAAAACCTTCCTTGCAAAATCAAGCCGTTTCTCTTGCATTGTAGTCTCCTTCTCTGCTTTTGAACATTGATTTGCAATTTTAGCCATCAGTTTCCAACTCGTTGGTCTTTTCTTCTGCATCGTCTGGCTTAGACTTTTTTGCCATTCCTTCTGTATCTTCAGAATCAAGCTTGTTGGTCATTTCACCTTCACCATCAGCCTCCAGCCCATTGGCTATTTCGCCTTCTTTACCAGAATCCATATCGCATTTCTTTTTTAGGTTGTTCACGCCAGACAGTACCGCTTTGGAAAGCTCTCTGATTTCATCAGTAACAGGCTTTCCATTTAAAGCCTCGTTCTGGACGTTAACACTCTTCATGAGCATTGGAATCTGGCTAAGGGTGTCGAGCAAAATGTTGCCAGTTTTGCTCGAACCGCTTCCCATAGGAATGCTCTCTCCACCGATATGAACAAACTCCGCATTCTGGCCAACATCTGCCATGATTTGTGCCGTAGCAGTGGCAATCTTGATGCGGGCTTCCGCCTCAATCTTAAGTTTCTCAATCTCGAAGTTCACCTTGCCACTGGAAGCACGTGCATCAGCAATAGCTTTTTCGCCTTCTGCTTCAGCAAGCTTTTGAGCCTTGATACCTTCAGCTTCAGCCAATTTTTGTGCCTTCACACCTTCAGCATCTGCAAGCATTGCTGCTTTCTTGCCTTCAGCCTCGGCCATAGCCTTTGCCTTTGCAACTTCTGCACTTGCCAAACCTTCGGTTTTGGTTTTTTGCGCCTCTGCCTCAGCCTGAAGCTTAATTGCCTGAGCATTGCTCTCTGCAACCTTAACTTTTGCTTCTGCTTGAGTCTTCTGCACTTCGGCCTCAGCTTCCGCTTCAACGCGTTTTCTCTCTTTTTCGGCTTGTGCTCGAGTAACAATGACTTCACGCTGTTTTTGAGCAGCAAGGTTTTCCTGTTCAGCCTTCATGACTGCGACAGCACCTCTTTGTTCCTCAACTTCGCGCATACGGATAGTCTTTTGCAGCTCACCTGCAACATCTGCGTTGGCATTTGCAGTCTCCGTTGCTGTTCTGAATTCTGCAAGCCTCATGTCCGTCTCCTTACGCTTTTCCTTTTCAGCAAGTTCAGCATCCATTCTGGCAATACTTGCCTCTTGGCGAGCTCTAGCCTCAGCAATCTCTGCTGCTTTTCCAGCCTCAGCAGTTTTTTCTCGCGTAATTTGGTCAACTTCAGCATGCTTAATCTGTGCAGCTTTTGCTTTCTCAGCAGAATCAAGGGCCGCGATGTTGTCGTAATATTGGTTGTTATCACAAATATCCTGAATATTCAACGACACCAGCTCTAAACCCATGTTATCCATTTCGTCAGCAACACTTTTTTGAACCATCTGCTTAAATGCTTCCTTATCCGTAAGGAGCTGTTCAGGAGTCATGGATGCTACAACATCACGAACAGCACCCATAAGCGTCAATTTAACGTCAGAAATAATACCATCATTACCACGTTCCTTAAAAGAAACAATCGCTGTCCGAAGTTTTTCCGGATCCGATACACAAGGTCGGATCTGTGCAGTCCAATCTGCAACAATAGGCACTGCCGTCGCCGTTTTGATTTCGTCTTTGTCGGCAGTTACTGTCATCATGCAAAGGTCAAAGTAGTCCGCCTTTCTGAAAATTGGAATCACAAAGGCACCTCCCGATACCTTTATGACGGGTTCCTTTCCGCCAGTGATAATTAACGCTTTATCAATGCTTGCAACCTTATAGATGGATGCAAGAAAGATGATGGCGACAATCACAACAATAACAACCATAATAATCCAGATGTTAGCAACAATGAATTCCATACTTAAGTCCTCCCTTAAGTGTGCTAAAAGGTTTCCAACTTACTTACCACTAACCAGCTTTTTTAAACAAGTAATAAAACTCAAAGGCAATTATACCATATTGTTCCAATTATGTAAAGTTGTAACTCATAAAAACCTTTATAAAAAAATATTTTGCATTTTAGTTAGCTAATCTTCCAAATATTATATTTGATTTTCCAGCTTTCTCTAATCTTATTTTTAATTCAAAATGATAGCAAAAAAACTTATAGTATAGCACCATAAGTTTTTATTTCCATAGTCATAGATATTAATTTTTTTGTATTATTCAATAATTTTTTATATAATAATTTCATTTACTTTGTAGAATTGCATTTAACTTTTATTTGTCAATTTTAATATTTTATCCAAATATTCCACGTTTTTTTACAGGTGGTTGTTCATTCATTGTTTTAGCAAGTTCTACTAATAATTCTCTTTGTTCTTTAGATAGTCTCTTTGGAACTTGTACTTGAACAGTAAATATTAGATTTCCTTTATTTCCAGAATTTATATTAGGAAATCCTTTATCTCTAATTGTAAATTTTGTTCCAGTTTGCGTTCCATCTGGAATTCTATAACTTGTTTTTGTTCCGTCTATTAATGGAATTTCTAAGTCTGCGCCCAATGTTGCCTGTGTAAATGTTATTGGTATATCGCAATATACATTATCACCTTGTCTTGTAAATATACTGTTTCTTTTTAGTCTAACAGTTATATATATGTCTCCATTAGGACCTCCATTTTTTCCTGGTTCCCCTTCGCCTCTTAATACTACTGTTTGGTCATTGTCTATACCTGCTGGAATTTTAACATTTATTTTGGCTTGTTTTCTAACAGTTCCTTTTCCATAGCAAGTAGTACAAGGTTCTTTTATTACTTTTCCTGTTCCATTACAATTGCTACAAGTTGTTTGAACTCTCATTTGACCAAGTAATGTTGTTTGCATTTTAGTTACTGTACCTTTACCTCCACAAACAGAGCAAGTTTCTGGTTTTGTACCAGCTTTTGCACCAGTTCCAGAACAAGTAGGACATTTTTCATTTCTTGTAATATTTATTTCTTTTCTTACACCTGTATATGCTTCTTCGAAGGTTAAGTCTATACTATATCTTAAGTCTGCACCTTTAGCAGGTCCATTAGTTTGTCTACTAGAACCTCTGCCAGAACCAAAGCCAAATAAATCTCCAAAGTCTCCAAATATATCACTAAAACCATCAAAACCAGATGTTGTATATGTGTAGCTTCCACCTCCAAAAGGTCCACCAGCTCCACCAAAGCCTTGGCTTGGATCTGCTGTTCCAAATTGGTCGTACATTTTTCTTTTTTGAGGATTAGATAAGACTTCATATGCTTCATTTATTTGCTTGAACTTTGCTTCTGCAGCTTCTTTATTGTCTGGGTTTGCATCAGGGTGATATTTTTTTGCCATACGTCTATATGCTTTTTTTAGTTCTTCGTCTGTTGCAGTTTTTTCAACTCCTAAAACCTTATAATAATCTTCTTTTTCAGCCATACTTTTGTATAATCAATTTTATAAAATTGATATTCCTTTCTTTTATTTTTTATAACAAATTTTACTCTGTTTTTTATAATTTTCTTTAAATCGAAAATTTTATTATTTACTTTAAAATCGCCCAAAAAGGGGCGTCCCTATTGGGCGATTTTTTATTTATTTATTTTCGTCTTTTTTGTCGTCTTCTACTTTGTAATCTGCATTGTATACATTTCCGTTTGCATCTGTTTGTGTTCCAGCGTCTGCTCCTGGGTTTGCTCCATTTGCAGCATTTGGATTTGCTTGTGCATATAGTTTTTCTGACATTGAGTAGAATACTTGTTTTAATTTTTCTGTTGCTTCTTTTATTTTATCTACATCAGAACCTTCTAATGCTTTCTTTACATTGTCTATTTCTGCTGTTGCCTTTGCTTTTTCTTCTCCGCTTATTTTGTCTCCTAATTCATCTATTGTTTTTTGGCAGTTATAAGCTAAGCTTTCAGCTTCGTTTCTAGCTTCTATTTCTTCTTTCTTCTTTTTATCTTCTGCAGCATGTGCTTCTGCATCTTTAACAGCTCTGTCTATATCTTCATCTGTTAAGTTTGTTGAAGCTGTAATAGAAACTTTTTGTTCATTTCCTGTTGCCATATCTTTTGCAGATACGTGAACTATACCATTTGCATCTATATCAAATGTAACTTCAATTTGTGGAACTCCTCTTGGTGCTGCTGGAATTCCTGTTAATTGGAATCTTCCTAATGTTTTGTTATATGCAGCCATGTCACGTTCACCTTGTAATACATGTACTTCAACTGATGTTTGACCATCTGCTGCTGTTGAGAATATTTGTGATTTCTTTGTTGGTATTGTTGTATTTCTTTCGATTAATTTTGTAAATACCCCACCATATGTTTCTATACCTAATGATAATGGTGTTACATCTAGTAATACTAAATCTTTAACATCTCCTGATAATACACCACCTTGGATAGCTGCACCAATTGCAACACATTCATCTGGGTTGATTCCTTTATCTGGTTCTTTTCCTGTTATTTTTTTAACTTCTTCTTGAACACAAGGAACTCTTGTTGATCCACCTACTAATAGAACTTTATGAATATCTGCAGCTGTAACTCCAGCATCTTTCATAGCTTGTTCAACTGGTACTCTTGTTGCATCTACTAGGTCTCTTATTAATTCTTCAAATTTAGCTCTTGATAATGTAACATCTAAGTGTTTTGGTCCTGTTGCATCTGCTGTTATGAATGGTAAGTTAATTTGTGTTTGTTGCATACCAGAAAGCTCTATTTTAGCTTTTTCTGCAGCTTCCTTTAAACGTTGCATAGCCATTTTATCTGTAGATAAATCTATTCCATTTGATTTTTTGAATTCAGATATTAAATAATCTATAATTCTTTGGTCGAAGTCGTCTCCACCTAAGTGTGTGTTACCATTTGTAGCAAGAACTTCAAATACTCCATCACCAATATCTAGTATAGAAACATCGAATGTTCCACCACCTAAATCGTATACCATTATTTTTTGATCCTGGTCTTCTTTATCCATACCAAATGCTAACGCTGCTGCTGTTGGCTCGTTTATAATTCTTTTTACTTCTAATCCTGCAATTTTTCCTGCATCTTTTGTAGCTTGTCTTTGGCTATCTGAGAAATATGCTGGAACTGTAATAACAGCTTCTGTAATTTTTTGTCCTAAATAATTTTCAGCATCTGTTTTTAATTTTTGTAATATCATTGCAGAAATTTCTTGTGGAGAGAATTCTTCTCCATCTATTTTAACTTTTTCTGCTGTACCCATTTTTCTTTTTATTGATATAACTGTGTTTTCTGGATTTGTAACAGCTTGACGTTTTGCTATTTGTCCAACTAATCTTTCACCATTTTTAGAAAATGCAACAACTGATGGAGTTGTTCTATTTCCTTCTGCGTTAGGAATAACAACTGGCTCGCCACCTTCCATAACTGCAACGCATGAGTTTGTTGTACCTAAATCAATACCTATAATTTTTCCCATAATAAATTTCCTCCCTATTTTTACTATAAATATAGTTAACTTTCTTTATCTAAATTTTCTTAAGTTTTTATTTATATAAATTTAAAATTAATAACATAATTAAAATATATTTTTAAACTATTTCTAGTTTTTGTTTCAATACTTAAAATTAATTAAATTTAAACTGCTAATCAACTTTAAGTCTTAAAATAAATCTTTAAATTAATTAAAAGCAAGTATTACTAGGCAAATTTATTCTAATTACCGGAAATGTACTTTGTGTACATTGAGGATAATTAGTAATAAATTTAACAAAGTAAGACGCCGCTTAGAATTAATTTAATTGGCTACTACAACCATAGAATGACGTATAACCCTATTTCCAATTTTATATCCTTTTCTATATTCTTGTGCAACTATCTTTTCCCCAAGGTTTTCATCTTGAATAGAACTTACAGCCTCATGAATACTTGGATCAAATTGTTGTCCTACTGCTTCTATTTCTGTTACTCCATTTGCAGAAAGAACATCTTTAAATTGCTTTAATACAAGTTCAATTCCTTTTTTGTATTCTTCATCTTTAGATTCTGCTTCTGTGGCTTTTTCTAAGTTATCCATTACAGGCAATAATGAAGAAATAACATCTCCCATTATTGATCCATATAAATTTTCTCTTTCTTTGGCACTTCTCTTTTTTAAGTTGTCAAATTCTGCAATTAGCCTTGTATGTCTGTCTTTTATATCTTCTAATTCATCTTTTAATTTAGAAATTTGCTCATTTAATTCTTTTTCTTTGTTGTGTTCTTTTTTTGTTTCTGTAGTTTTTGCTTCTTTTTCTAGTTCTTCTTTATTTTCCACTATCCTCATCCTTTCCTTTATTTAACATTTTTCTTTTGCTTTCTTCTATTTGCTTATCTTCATCTAATTTTTTACTTATATATTTCATTGCAGATATTACCTTTGAATAGTCCATTCTTGTTGGTCCTATTATTGCAATTGTTCCCAAGTCTTTGCCTTCTTTTTTACGCTTAAATGTTACTATGCTAAAATCTTTTAATGCTTTATCCACACTTTCATCACCAATGTAAACATTTATTTCGTCTTCACTGTCTTTATTATTTAATATGTCTATCATTTCCTTGGTTTTGTCTGTGTCTAAAATATTTACAAAGTTTTTAGCAATGTCTAAGCTTTTAAATTCTGGAAGATCAAATGACTTATCTGCTCCTTCCATATATACTGGTATGTCTTCATTTATTGCCTTATTTATTTGCTCTAAAACAGGTTTTATTACTTTTAATATATTTCTCATTTCTGAGTAAATATATTCTTCTAAAGGCTTATCTATTTGAGTAATTGGTCTGCCTTTTAGTTTATTGTTGAATAAATATGTTAAAGTTTCTACCTGGTCATCTGTAATGTCTTCATCAAATTTTATTATTGTTTCTTTTATAAGTCCACTTTCTGTAAAAATTACTGCCATTAAAATTCTCGAACCTAATAGCATAAACTTAACTTCTTGAATATTTTGTGTTGTAACTCTTGGTGCAATTCCAACTGAGGTGTAGTGTGTAATCTCCGAAAGAGTTGTTGTTGCAATTTTTGTTAAGTCTTCTATTTGATTTACTTTTTTTTCTAATTGATTTTGAATATATTTTATTTCTTGCATACTTATGTCGTTATAATTTAGAAGTTCATCAACATAGTATCTGTATCCTTGTGCTGATGGAATTCTTCCACTTGATGTGTGTGTTTTATCTATTAGACCTATTTTTTCTAGTTCTGCCATTTCATTTCTTATTGTTGCACTACTGTAATCTATTCCGTGTTTTTGAACTAAGGCTTTAGAACTTACAGGCTCTGCTGTTTCTATATATTCTTCTACAATAGCTTGTAATATTTTTTTCTTTCTATCGTCTAACATATTTTCACCTCTTTTTAGCACTTTTATTCATCGAGTGCTAAACTGTGTATATAATACATCTCATTTTAGCAAAAGTCAATAGAGATTGCTAATTTATTTGTGAAAGTTTTGTGAATTTAATTACAAACAAAAAGAGCGAATATTTTTAATATCCGCTCCCTGTTTTATTATTGTATTATTACTTCAAGCATTTTTCCTTTTATAACTTCTATTGCTTTTAATAGTTGTGCATCTTTATCTCCTGTTTCATAATTGCCATCTGCATCTTTTGTTAGGTCAACTTCTACATCTGGAGTTATTCCTGTTTTTTGTATTTTGTTGTGATTTGGTGTGAAATATTCATCAGTTGTAATCTTTAAACCACTTCCGTCTTTTAAGTTATATAATGATTGTATTACACCCTTTCCATATGTTGTTTTGCCGACTATTGTAGCATTATACTTATCTTTTAATGCTCCTGCAAGTATTTCTGATGCACTAGCAGTTGCTTCGTTTACAAGTATTACAACTGGTGTATTTTTTACTATTGGTTCTTGTTTTGATTTTGTTATTTTTTCTTCATTATCTTTTTTAGATTTTGTTATTAATATCGTTTCGTCTTTTTCTAAAAATAAATCTGCAATATCTGTTGCTTCTGTTACGATTCCTCCCCCGTTACTTCTTAGGTCTATTATTATTCCATTCACATTTCCTTTCATAAGATCTGTTAATTGTGATTTAAAGCTATCTGCAACATTGTTGTCAAAAGAGTCTATTTTTATATATGCAACATTATTGTCCATCATTTTTGAAGACACATGTTCAACTGTTATTTTTCTTCTTGTAATATTTATTTCTATTTCTTTTTCATCTCTTAATATTGTAAGTTTAACAGTTGTTCCTTCTTCTGCTTTTAATACTTTTGTTGCCTCACTTAACTGTTTACCAGTATAACTTACGTCATCTATTTTTTCAACAACGTCTCCTGCTTTAAGTCCAGCCTCTTCTGCTGGTGAAGACTTAATAGTTCCTGCAATTACAATTGTATTATCTACAGCATTGTTCCCTATATATACTCCTATTCCAACATATTCACTGTTAAGTTCTTCTCTTAAATCAGCCATTTCTTCCTTAGTGTAATACTCTGTATATGGATCTCCAAGTCCTTCTACATAGCCTTTTAAAGCACCTTCTATCATTGCATCTTCATCAACATCACCAATATATAGTTTGTTTATCATTGCTTTAAAACTTTGAAGTGTTTTCACAAGCGTGTTTTCACTGTTTGAACTACTACCATTTGAAGATAGAGAACCACTATTTTGAAATTTACTATACATAGCTATGGTTGTAACCATAAATGTTATTACAGCAGTTAACACTACTAGCATTATTACTCTGTAGATATTTTGTCTTTTTTGTTTATTATTGTTCATTTTCTATTTTTTCCTCCTTTTGGATGTACTTTAAGCTGAAAAAATAAATTCTAATTATTCTTCATCTGTTGTTTCACCCTTTAAATATGGAATCGGATTTGTTGCAACTCCATTTACTCTTACCTCAAAATGTAAGTGTGGTCCTGTAGAATTTCCAGTCGAACCAACAAGCATTATTAAGTCTCCTTTTTTTACTTCTGCCCCAAGTTCCGTTTTTATTGCCTGACCGTGACCATATAATGTAACGATTCCGCTTCCATGATTTATCATTACACAATTTCCATATCCAGACATTTGTCCTGCAAAAGTAACAACTCCATCTGCTGCCGCAATTATTGGAGCTCCATATCCTGCATTCCCAATATCTAATCCACTATGATACTTGTATACTCCTTGTATTGGATGAAGTCTTGTACCATAACCAGAAGTTATATATGTTCCAGCTTTCGCAATTGGCCAAGCCATAACACCACCTGTATATTGTATTGCTAGGTCTCCACTCCATTCTATTGCAGCCTTAATTTCGCTTTCTATTTGAGCCTGTTCTTGCTTATATTGTTCTATTTGTTCTTGAAGCATTTTTTCTTCTTCAGATAATTTAGCAATATAATTCTCCTGCAATATTTTATTATTTTCCATAAGAATCTGCATTTGTCCAGCTTTTGCTTTTGCAATTCTTAAATCTGTTTTTTGTTTTTCTTGTTCTTTTTTCTTTTCCTCTATTGTTTGTTTTTGCTCTGCAAGTTCATCTAACATATTAGTGTCAAATTCAACTATCTGTTCTAACAAAAAATAGTTTGATAGAAAATCTATCAAAGATGAAGAATGAAGTAATACATCTAAATATGTTGTGTCACCTGCTTCGTAAAGTGCTACTACACGTTTTTTTAATATCTCATTTTTTCTATTATATGCATTTTCTATTGTATGTATGTTTTGTTCTGTTTGTGAAATTTGGCTTTCCATACTCTGAACTTGTTGTCTTAGTTCTTCATATTGTTTTTGATACTCATTAATTTGATCATCTAACTCCTGAATTTTTTGAACTGATGTTGTAAGTTCTCCTTGCACATATTCCAATCTATTGCTTGATTCTGCTAACTTATTTTCTACTTCCTGCTTTTGTTCTTCTAAAGTCATACTGTTTTCTACATTTTCTAAAACATTTGATATAACTTCGTTATTTGCAATTTCATTTTCAGAAAAAACATTTATAGAGAAGTATACTAATATTAAAATTGTTATAATAATAGTTAGTATTTTCTTCTTCATAAATGTTTTCCTCCTTTTATATTTTAAGATGCTGTAGTTGCTCCTGGTGCTAATGTGTATCCTCCTGGTAAGTAATCAAGTGGATTTAATGGTGATTTACTAAAGAACTGCGACACATTTGAAGCTTGTCTTATTTCAAAATGTAAATGTGCTCCTGTACTTCCACCAGAGTTTCCAGATGTTGCAATTACATCTCCTTGTTTTACATATTGTCCATCTGAAACGTGACTTGAAGATAAATGTCCATATAAAGTTACATAACCGCTTCCGTGGAATATCATTACATATGTTCCATATCCATTTCTATCATATGCATTATAGCAATATCCAGATGCAGAAGCATATACAGATTCGTATCTTGCTGCTATGTCTATTCCTTTATGTGTTCTTCCCCATCTTGGTTTTACTGTTGATGTTACATATTTATTATTACAAGGCCATATAAAACTTCCATCAAATTTTAAACCATTTGAGCCATTTGAATTTGATGAACCACTATTGCTACTGTTATTTTTCTTTATTTCTTCTTGTGCTTTTTCCCAGGCTCTTTGTAATGCTTCGTTTACTTTTACCATAGCAGCATTATAGCTATCTATTTCTTCTTGTTTTGCTTGTTCTTCTGCAGATAATTTATTTACTTCTGACTGTTTCTTTTCTTGTAAATCTTTAAGTTCTGTATTCTTTCTTTCTTGATCAGCCTTAAGTATTTGTACTTCTTTTTTATTTTGCTCTAATTTTTCTTTATCTTTTTCTAAATTACTTTTAGCATCTTTTAACTCGTTTATGAGTTCTGTATCTGTTTCCATTATTTGTTGTATCATAGAATAATTAGATAAGAAGTCTAATATGTTTTCAGAATTGAACAATACGTCCAAATATGTAGTGTCTCCTGCTTCGTATAAAGCAACAATTCTGTCTTTTAATAATTTATCTTTTTCTTGTATTTTCTCTTCTTCTTCTTCTATCTCTTTTTCTTTTTGGTCTATAGAATTATTTAATTCTGTTAATTGTGCTTTTATTTTAGCAAGTTCATTTTCTGCTTCTGATACTTGATTTGTTAAGCTCTCAAGTTCAGATTGTGCATCTGTTTTGCTACTAGAAATTGCATCCTTTTCATCTTTTGCCTGTCGTAACTGCTCATTTAGTCTTGCTTTATCTGCTTCTGCCTCAGATACTTCTGATGCAAAACTAACATTCAGCAGTATTGATGTAGTTAATATAAATATAATTACCATTGTAATTAATGAAAATACTTTATTTTTCATATTTTATCTTATATTCCTCCTTTAGTTAAAAATAACTAAATTTCTTTTCTATTATTTAACTATGATATTTTCATAACTATTTTGTATTTTAATAGATTTTGACTTAAGATTTAATTTGTAATCCAGTTTTAGTATCTAAACCTTTAAATACTTTCTCATAGAAAGCGAACTTCCTATTGTACCAATTCCAATTCCTAATGCTAAGTATACAATTATTAATAATGATAACATCTCTGAGAAGCCAAGTAAGCTCATTCCCATTTTGTTTATTAAGCTTGAACCTGTTATTGCATTTGCAAGTAGGCTATATGCTGTTCCAAGTATTACTATTGAAATTATTGCTGCTGTAATTCCTATTATTATACCTTCTATTATAAAAGGCCATCTAATAAATCCATCTGTTGCACCAACATATTTCATAATAGATATTTCTTTTCTTCTTGCATGCACAGTTAATTTAATTGTATTTCCAATAATAAATATTGAAATTAAAACAAGTAATGTAAGTATTACTGCAGATATAACCCTTACTGCATTTGCTATTGTAATTAAACCATTTATTGTATTATCTCTACTTGTAATACTTGCAATATTGTCTATCTTTTTTATTTCTTCTTGAACTTGATTGCTTAGTTTTAAATCCGTTAATGTTATTAAGTAAGATGCTTTAAATGGATTTGCTTCATCCCAAGTTGCAAGTAATGCTTGTTGATCTTTTAATTTTTCTTTTACAGAATTTAAAGCTTCTTCTTTAGATACAAATGTTACTGTGTTTACTCCATCTAATTGCTTTAATTGTTGACCAATTTGTGTAATCTGAGAATCTGTTGCATCTTTTTCTATAAAGACTTGCATTCCCTGTTGAGATTCTAATGTTTCTACTGCGTGATTTAGATTTTCTATTATCATAAAGAATAGTCCAAATATTAGCATTGTTGCACACATAATAGCAAGTGATGCACCAGATGATTTTTTGTTATGAAATACGTTTCTAAATCCTTCTCCTAATAAATAACCAAATATACTATGCTTCACCGTCATACCCACCTTTTTTATCACTAATAATATTTCCGTTTTCTATACGAATAACTCTTTTATTCATTCTATCTACTATGTCCTTTGCATGTGTTGCAACAACCAATGTTGTTCCTCTTAAGTTAATTTCGTTTAGTAATGTCATTATGTCCCAAGCAGTATCTGGGTCTAGGTTTCCTGTTGGCTCGTCAGCAATTAACATAGATGGATTATTAACTAAAGCTCTAGCTAAAGCAACTCTTTGTTGTTCTCCACCAGATAATTCATTTGGATATACATTTGCCTTGTCTGAAAGCCCAACCATTGCTAAAACCATTGGTACTTGTCTTCTTATATGTTTTGGTGTTGCTCTTACTATATACATAGCAAAAGCGACATTTTCGTACACTGTTTTGTCTGGTAATAGTCTGAAATCTTGAAACACAACTCCCATACTTCTGCGAAGATATGGAACTCTTTTAGGCTTTAAAAATGTTGTGTCTTTTCCATTTATTATTATAGTTCCAGAAGTTGGCTCTTCTTCTTTTAATATTAATTTTATTAATGTAGATTTTCCAGAGCCTGAACTTCCAACTAAGAAAGCAAAGTCTCCCTTATTTATTGTAAAATTAGCATTATGTACCGCTTCTGTTCCTGTATCATATGTTTTAGATACATTTCTAAATTCTATCATTTTAAAGTTCCTTTCTATACAACTTTTTTATTCCATTTTTATGTAAACAAATTTATTAAAATTTTTAATTTTATAAGTGTTTTTAATATTTAATTTTAAAAAACAGTATTAAAAAATATAAGATTTGTTTCTATATTTTGTCTTTATTTTATTATTCTATATAAAATTTACTTTTCCTCTATTTTATTCTACATAATCATAACAATAAACGACATTAATTTCAAGTATATTTTGCAAAAAATAGGACAATTTGCGGTCTCTTTTTTTGCCATAAATTGTCCCTTTTAGCCTACGTGGCTGTTTATCAAATTCACAAAAAATTCACAATATTTTTTGTGTTGCTTTTACATACTAAAAATATATAAATTCTATTCTATTAAAAATTGCCATTTAAATTTTATTAAAATATTTTAAAACCATCTCTTCTATTGCTTTGCCGTCTATTTTATATTTGCTTATTAATTCTTCTGCCTTACCAGATTCTCCAAAAGTATCTTTTACACCCATTCTTATTATTTTTTCTAGAGAAAAATTGGCATCTTTTTCATAACTATCTGCTAAAACCTCACAAATGCAGCTTCCAATTCCCCCAATAATACTATGGTCTTCTACCGTTACTATTAGCTTTGTTTCTTTAGCACACTTCAATATTGCTTCTGTATCAATTGGCTTAATAGAAAACAAATCAACTACTTTTGCATTTATTCCTTGTTTTAAAAGTTCCTCTTGTGCTTTTAATGCTTCAGAAACACATATTCCAACAGCAATAATTGATACGTCTTTCCCATTTCCTATAGTAATTGCCTTTCCTATTTTAAATTTTATATTGTTTTCTTTAATTGTTTCTTCATCATATATTATAGGAGTCTTTAATCTTGCAAGTCTTACGTAGTCTGGTCCATTTGTTTTTGAAATTTCCTTTATAAGCCATTTTGTTTGTACATCATCAGAAGGGCAAAAAACCTTCATGTTAGGCAAAGTTCTCATTAAAGATATATCTTCTAGCATTTGATGTGTTGCACCATCTTCTCCAACTGTAAGCCCAGCATGTGTTGCACATATTTTTACATTTGCATTTGTATGAGCAATTGTATTTCTTATTTGATCATAGCTTCTGCCTGCTGCAAATACTGCAAAGGTACTAGCATATGGAATTTTACCAAATGTACTTAGTCCTGCTGCAGTTCCCATCATATCTTGTTCTGCAATTCCCATGTCAAAAAATCTATCTGGAAACTCTTTTGCAAACAATTCTGTTTTTGTTGCAGTAGAAAGGTCTGCATCCAGTACAACAACATTTGTATTTTCTTTTCCTAATTCTACTAAAGCTTCTCCATAACTTTGTCTTGTAGGAATCTTTTTGTCTAAAACCATATTGTTTCCTCCTTTTTAGGTAATGTAAAAATGTTATGATTTATTTTTTCTTCTTCTAGTTCTAAATATTTAATTGCTTTATCATATTCTTCTTTATTTGGAGCTTTTCCGTGCCATTCTGCTTTATTTTCCATAAAAGATACTCCTTTCCCTTTTATGGTTCTCGCAATTATAATGCTTGGCATTTCCTTTGTTTGTTTTGCCTCATCAAACGCAGAAATAAGCATCTCAATATTATTTCCATCACAGCAAATAACATTAAACCCAAAAGACTCCCATTTGCTTTGAATACAGTCAAGTTCTTTTACTTTCTCAATGGTTCCATCAATTTGTAAGCCATTGTAATCCAATATTACGCATAAATTATCTAATTGATATTTATTAGAAGTCATTGCAGCTTCCCAAATTTGACCTTCTTCAATCTCGCCATCTCCAAGTATACAATAAATTCTACAGCCCAATCCATCCATTTTAGATGCAATAGCCATTCCATTACTAATAGAAAGTCCCTGTCCTAATGAACCTGTTGAAAAATCTATTCCATCTAGTTGTTCCATATCTGGGTGTCCTTGTAGTCTACTTCCTAATTTTCTAAATGTTTTTAGTTCTTCTTTTTCTATATATCCTTTTTCTGCAAGTGCTCCATATAAAGCTGCAACACTGTGCCCTTTAGATAAAATTAGTCTATCTCTTAAGTTTGAGTTTGGTTCTTCTGGATTAATATTCATTTGATTAAAATATAAAACTGCCATTATATCTGCAATTGATAAAGCTCCTCCTGGGTGTCCAGAATTTGCATTATATACTTCTTCTATTATATCTTTTCTAATATTGTTGGCAATTAACTTTAATTCCTTAACATCAGTAATCTTCAAAATTTTCACGCTCCTACAATTATTTTTGTTTACGAAATTATTATACCATACTTTTTTCTTTTTAAAAGAATTTTTAAAATAATTAATAAATGTTTTAGCAAAACGTTATTACTAAAATTAATTTAGAAATTTTCAGTATTTGCTCTTGCACTTATAAATAAAAAATAGCAATTCAGTTTATATTACTGAATTACTATATCTCTTTTTAATTTTTCGTTTTTTATTACTCCTAAACCTATAAATTTATTTTTATAATATACTCTACAAATTTCTTCGTTATTGTTATTATTTGTTTTACTATATATTTCATTTACAGGAATTTGAACACCATTTAAATATTTTTTTATTTCGTTGTCTGTTAGTTCTACTTTTTCTTTTTCCTTAAATAATTCTTCAATTGTTATTATTTTAGATAAATTATGTTTTAATATATTTTCTTCAAGCTCTTTTACTTTTATAGAATCTTCTATTTTAAAGTCTCCAACTTTTGTTCTATTTAATTCTTTCATATATCCAACAGTGCCTAATTTTTCTGCAATATTTTCACATAGAGTTCTTATATATGTACCTTTTGAGCAACTTACTCTAAAAAATATTTGTTTTTCTTTTTCATCTATTTTTATAAGTTTTATATTATATATTTCTATTCTTCTTGCTTTTACCTCAACTGTTTGTCCGCTTCTTGCATAATCATACAATTTTCTGCCATTTACCTTTATTGCAGAATACATTGGTGGTACTTGGTTTTGCACTCCTATGAAACTGTTTAAGGTTTCTTCTACAAATTCTTTTTTTAGCATTTGTGGAAGCACTTCTTTTTCTTCTATTACAATTCCTTCTCCATCTGCCGTTTCAGTTTTTTTACCCAATTGTAATACAGCCTCATATTCTTTATTATGATTTATTAAATATTTAGAAACTTTTGTACCTTCACCTAATAAAAGTGGTAGCACACCAGTAGCATTAGGGTCTAATGTACCAGTGTGTCCAACTTTTGTTTTAGTTATTTTTTTTACAATTCTTACAACATCATTTGATGTGTATTCTTTTTCTTTATTTATTATAATAATTCCATTTATCATTTATATGCTCCAAAATTATTTTAAACAAGGTTTTATGCTATTTACTAGTTGATTCTTTATTTGTTCTATTGTACCATTTTGCATTTTGCAAGCAGCAGCACGAACGTGTCCACCGCCACCAAATATCATGGCAATTTTAGAAACGTCCACATACTCTTTTGAGCGAAGTGAAACTTTTATTCCTTTATCTGTTTCTCTTAAAAATACAGATACTTCAACTCCTTCAACTTCTCTTCCATTTTCAACTATTCCGTCATAGTCACCATTTTTAGCTCCAACTTGTTCTTCGTCTTTTTTGGTAATATATGTAAATGCAATTTTTCCATTTTCTAAAAATTCAACTCTATTTAATGCTATTCTATGTAAATCAAATTTTGCTCTTGTTTTACTTGCAAATACCTTTTGGTATACCTTAGAAACCTTTACGCCTTTTTCGCATAAACCTGCAACAAATCTAAATGTTTCTGTAGTTACACCTTCGTATTTAAAACCACCTGTATCTGTTATTATTCCTGTTAGTATACAAGTTCCTATTTCCTTATTTACTTCAATTTTAAAATAGCTAAATACCACTAGTAATAATTGTGCACAAGCTGGTGCTTCTTGGTCTACATAGTTATAGTCTGCAAACATAGTGTTACTACTATGATGGTCTATTGCTATTTTTGTTTTTGCATTTTCAAAATATTTTGTACATCCATTTAATAATTTTACAGTTGCGCAGTCTAGTGTTAGAACCAAATCATAGCTTTCTACACTTGATTCTTTTATTATATCTTCTGCTCCAGGTAAAAATTCAAATTCCTTTGGATATTCTGGTATAATTACATCTGAATCTTTGCCTAGTTGTTTTAAAGCAAGATGCATAGCTGTTGCACTTCCAATAGCATCTCCATCTGGATTTTCGTGTACTAGTATTGCTATTGTATTTGCATTTTTTATTTCTTCTAAAATATTATCTAAAGTCATCTTTATCCTCTTTCTAAAGTTAATTTCGTGTGCTATATTTTATTTGTTTTTTAGTCTTTCTTTTAACTCTTGGTCTTGTTTGCTTATTTCTTTTAATATGTTGTCTATTTTTTCTCCGTGTTCTATAGAGTCATCATATTCAAATACAAGCTCTGGAGTAATTCTTAAATTTATTGTTTTAGCAACTTGAGATCTTATAAATCCTGCAGAATTTTTTAATCCCTGCATTGTTTTTTCTACATTTTTAGAATTTAATAAACTAACATATACTTTAGCATATTTTAAGTCTGGAGTTACTTTGCATCTTGTAACACTTATCATTCCAGTAACATCTGGATTTTTAAGTTCATAAGTTATAATATGACTTATGGCTTTCATTAATTCTTCATTAATTCTGCCAAGTCTTGCTTCATTCTTGCTCATATTTAATTCATTCCTTCCTGTGTTTATAATCTACAGGAGTATTTCTTGTTACTCCCATAGATTATTTTTTTATAAATTAGCATTATGTTCTTGTTCTACTTGTTTTGCTTTAGACTTCTTTTGTCTTTTTACTTCTTCCATTACATATACTTCTATAACATCTCCAATTTGTATATCATTAAAGTTTTCAATTTGAAGTCCACATTCAAATCCTTTAGCAACTTCTTTTGCATCATCTTTAAATCTCTTTAAAGAAATTAACTTGCCTTGATGGATTACAACATTATCTCTTATTACTCTAACTCCTGCATTTCTTTCTACTTTACCATCTTTTACATATCCACCTGCAATTGTTCCAACATTAGAAACTTTAAATGTTTGTCTTACTTCTACATTTCCTATTACTTTTTCTTCATAAATAGGGTCTAGTAGACCATTCATAGCAGCTTCTACATCTTCTAAAGCTTGGTAAATTACAGAATATAATTTAATTTCTACTCCTTGTTTTTCTGCAACTTCTTTTGCAATTGTATTTGGTCTTACATTAAAGCCTATTATTATTGCTTTTGCAGCTTTTGCAAGGTTTACATCAGATTCATTTATTGCACCAGCACTAGAGTGAATTACTTTTACTGCAACTTCATCATCAGATAGTTTTTCTAGAGATTGCTTTAATGCTTCTGCTGTTCCTTGAACATCAGTTTTTACAATTATATTTAATTGTTTTAAATCTGCATTTGCCATTTGGTCAAATAAGTTGCTCAAAGTTACTTTGTTATAAGCATTCATTGCTTCTTCTCTGGCTTTTCTTTCTCTTCTTTCTATTAAGTGTTTAGCCATTTTTTCATCTTTAACTTCATAGAAAGTTTCTCCAGCTTCTGGTACTTTTGTAAGTCCCATAATTTCTACTGGTGTAGAAGGTCCTGCACTCTTAACACGTTTTCCTTTGTCGTCTTTCATTGCTCTTATTCTACCAATTGAAGTTCCAACAACGATTGTATCGCCTTCATCCAATTTTCCTCTTTGTACAAGTACTGTTGCAATAGGTCCTTTTGACTTGTCTAGTCTTGCTTCTATAACAGCACCTTTAGCTTGTTTGTTTGGATTTACTTTTAAATCTTGCATATCTGAAACGAGTAATACCATTTCTAGAAGTTGGTCTATGTTAATATGTTGTTTTGCAGATATTTCTACAAATACAGTATCTCCACCCCATTCTTCTGGAACTAATTCGTATTGCATTAATTCTTGTTTTACTTTTTCTGGGTTAGCTCCTGGTACATCTATTTTGTTTATTGCAACAATTATTGGAATTCCAGCAGCTTTTGCGTGGTTTATAGCCTCTACTGTTTGTGGCATTACACCATCATCTGCTGCAACAACAAGTATTGCAACGTCTGTAATTTGAGCCCCTCTAGCACGCATACTAGTAAATGCTTCGTGACCTGGTGTATCTAAGAAAGTAATTTCTCTGCCATTTATAGATACCTTATAAGCACCTATATGTTGTGTAATTCCTCCTGCTTCTCCTTCTATTACATTTGTTTTTCTTATTGCATCTAGAAGTGATGTTTTACCATGGTCAACGTGTCCCATAACAACAACAACCGGTGGACGTTGTACTAAGTCTTCTGCTTTGTCTTCTGACTCATCAAATAATATTTCTTCTTCATTTACAGTTTCTTTCTTATTTGCTGTTACACCAAATTCTCCTGCAACTAAGAATGCTGTATCAAAGTCTAATTCTTGATTAATTGTAGCCATAATTCCTAAAGACATTAATTTTGTAATAACTTCACTACTTGTCTTTTTAAGTTCTGCAGCTAAATCTTTAACACTTATTGATTCTGGTATTGTAATTTCTGTAAGTTTAAATATTTTTTGTTTATTTCTTTCTTCTTGACCTTTTTGGTTTTTACGTTTTCCTTTTTTACCACGTTCTGTTGATAAATCGTAATAATCTAACATTCCACCATCTTGGTCTTCAAACATATTAGATAATTTATCTACTTGTTTTAAGTTCTTTAACTTACCTTCGTCATAAGACTCTTCACCATTAAATCTTCTTGATTTTGTTTTATTTTGTTTTTCTTCGAATCTATTACTTTTAGCTTTAAAACTTGCCTTTGTAGAATAATCTCTTTGGCTTTCTTTTTCTACTATTTCTGTTTCTAGAATATCATTAATTTTCTTGTCAATTCTTCTTTCATCCATTGGACGTGGACCTCTATTAAATCCACCATTTTGTCCATTTCTGTTGTTGAATCCTCCATTATTTTTATTAAAGCCATTTGAATTATTCCTATAACCATTATTGTCTCTATTGTTTCTGTTTTGGAAGTTATTATTTCTATTATTATAACCATTATTATTATTGTTATCATTAAATCTGTTTCTTCTAAAGCCTTCTCCATCTCTATGTTGATTATTAGAAAATCTTTCATTTCTATCTCTGTTTCCATAGTTACGGTCATTATTTCTAAAGTCATTGTTTCTTGCTTGGAAAGGTTTTCTATTTTGCTCTTTATTTGATATAGTTTCAAGTTTTTTATTCTCTGATTTTACTTCTGAAACTTCTTTTTCTACTTTTGGAGCTGTTTTAGGAGCCACTTCAGTTTTAACATTTTCCTTTACAACAATTGGTTCTTCCTTTTTAATTTCTTCTTTTTTCTCTACAACTACAGGCTTTTCTTCCTTTTTAACTTCTGGTTTTACTTCTTCTTTATTTTCTGCAGCTTTTGTTTGAACTGGTTTCTTTTCTTCTTTTTTATTAAGTCCAAATAATTCATTTACTGTTAATGGCTTATTAGGTTTATTTCTATAAACAATATTATAATCCTTGTCATTTCTTCTATTTACAAAACCAACATCTTTTCTAGGCTCATTTTTCTTTTCTTCTTTTTTAGTTTCTTCATCATCACTTAATATAACTTCACGTCTTATTATTACTGGTGCATCCTTTTTATTTTCTTTTTTGCTGTCTTTCTTTGCTTCCACTTTATTTCCCTTTACATTCTTATTCTTTGTTTCAGCCTTTTTGTCTGCTACTTCGTCTTTTGAATTATTAGAAAAAGCATTTTTTATTTTCTTAATTTGCTCATCCTCTACATTACTTAAATGACTTGCCACTTCTATACCAAGTTCTTTTGCTTTTTGTAAGACTTCTTTACTTGATATACCAAGTTCTTTTGCAAGTTCGTGTATTTTTTGCTTAGCCAATATTTCCACCCCCTATATTAAAGTTTTTTATTTGTTCATTATGGTTATTTGTTATCAATAATTACACCCCTTAAGCTTTCATAAATTTTGTTCTCTATTTTTGTTTCAAAGTTTTTTTCTAATCTATTAGACTTAATAGCTTTTTCCAGACATTGGACATTATTACATATATATGCGCCTCTTCCATTTGCCTTGCCAGTTTTGTCTATAAATATGTTTCCATCACTTTGTTTTACAATTCTTATTAGTTCATTCTTGTCCTTAGAAACTCCACATCCCAAGCACTTTCTTTGTGGTATTTTTTTCAAATTTTCCACTCCTTTATTCTTCACTATCTTTAGAGCTTTCTACTTCTGGAACTTCTGCTTGCTCCTCAGTTTCCATTCTCTCTTCTAAATCATCTTCACTATTTGTTTCATTATTTTCTTCTTGCATTTTAGCAAGCATTTCTCTAAATTGAGTTTCACTCTTTATATCAATTTTCCAGTTTGTAAGTTTTGCTGCAAGTCTTGCATTTTGACCAGATTTACCAATTGCTAAAGATAGTTGTTCATCTGGAACTATTACTTGTGCAAATTTTTCTTCTTCTTTTATATCTACAGCCATAACTTGTGCTGGAAGCAATGCTTCTGCAATAAATGTAGATGGATCTTCATTCCATTCTATTACATCTATTTTTTCTCCACTTAATTCATTTATTATATTTTGAATACGAATTCCCTTTTGTCCAACACAAGAGCCAACTGGATCTATATTTTCGTTTGGAGAATAAACTGCAACTTTACATCTTTTTCCTGGATCTCTTGAAATACTCTTTACTTCTATTAATCCCTCATATATTTCTGGTATTTCTAGTTCAAATAGCTTTCTTAAAAATTCATTATTTGCTCTAGAAACAATTATTTGAGTAGAACCTTTTGGTCCTTTTTCTACATTGGCTACACAAGCTCTTAATTTTTGATTTACATAGTAATGTTCTGTTGGTATTTGTTCTTTTATTGGCATAATACCCTCTATTCTTCCTAAATCTAAAACAACTATAGATTTATCCACCTTTTGAACAATACCTGAAACAATCTCTCCTTTTTTTTCTGTAAATTCATTAAAAATTACATCTCTAGAAGCTTCTCTTAATCTTTGAACAATTACTTGCTTTGCTGTTTGAGCAGCTATTCTACCAAAGTTCTTTGGCATTAATTCTTTTTTTACAATGTCCCCAACTTTATATTTTACATCTATCTTTTGAGCATCCTCTAAAGATATTTGTGTATTCTTATTTTCTACTTCTTCAACAACTTCAAGTTCTTCATATACGTGTGTTTCTCCAGTTTCTGGATTCATTGTAATTTTAACATTATCTTCCACAACATCAAAATTCTTTTTATATGCTGTAACTAAAGCTGTTTCTATTGATTCTAATACAAAGTCCTTTTTTATACCTTGTTCTTTTTCTAATTCGTTTAAAGCCATAATTAATTCTGTGCTATCAATTCCTTTATTTTCTACTTTTTTTACATTCTTCTTCATTTTTTTATAATCAATCCTTTCTTTACCATTTAAAATCTCTTTTCATTGAGCTGATATTATCTCTTTGTATTGTTATATTATCTATAGTAATAGTATTTTCATCAAATTTTATTAATTTTCCTATTATTTCTTTTTTCTTATTTTCAAGTGGTTTATATAATTTAACAACTACATCTTTTCCAATACTCTGCTCCAAGTGGCTATTTTTTCTAATATGTCTTTCTACTCCTGGTGATGAAATTTCTAAAAAATATTGGTCTTTTATTATATTTGATTCATCTAGCATATCTGTAATTTCGTTATTTACTTTTTCACAATCATCTAGACTAATTCCTTTATCATTGTCAATAAATATTCTTAAGTAGTTATCTTTGCCTTCTTTTACATACATTACATCATAAACTCTATAACCTATATTTTCTATTGGTTTAGTTACAAGTTCTTCAATTTTTTCTTCAATCTTTGACAAATTTAAACCTCCTCGTTTTTATTTTGCTATATAACATTTCAGAAGAGTGGATTTTGTTCCACTCTTCTGTCCGTTCTCATATTGCTTTAATTATTATACCCTGTTTTTACCAAAAAATCAAGCATTTTTTGACAATTTAGAAAATTTATTATATAATATAAGTAGTGTTGGCTTTTAGTCAACATAATAATATCAAAGGATGTGTTAATATGCCTGAAGTTGCAGTTCGGCAGCAAATTGAACAGCACAATGCATACAAAGTAGAAAAAGCCTTTGAGCATTATTCCTACTTTGTTAGCTCCTATTATGGATTTCCTTGGACTCAAGTAAAATCTCATGATCAGCTTTTCAGAAAAAAACAGCAGGAAACCCCTACACAAAAAAAGAAGCCCCCTGTACCTCAGTCTAAGCGAAACGCACGAGTCAGTTTACGGCCATACACCATCGAACGTTGGCGCACCGATTCCAGCGCTCCTGATTTGTTCTATTAAGCTTAGAGTACACACCATTATCCCAGTAAACTAAAATTATAGTTTGCTGGGTACTTTTTTGACATTTTTCGACATTTAGTATATAATTATATGTAATGTTAGCTTTGCTAACAAATTTATTGAAAGGCTGTGTTATTTTTTATGACAACTCGTAATGATGGAATGGAATTAAGTATGACTGATTCTGTTGCAGACATCTGTGGAAAGGCTCAGGAGAAAGCTTTTGAAAGAAACTTCAACGGAGTTTATGTAGCTCCAAAGCTTCCCCCTCAACCAGCAGTAAAAGTTGTGGATCCGAACGGAGCTGACAAGCTCAATCCATTTATGCTCAAAATTGAATATTTGAGCATTCCTAGATACTAATACAGCAAATCTCCCAGGATGGCTCTCTAAATAGATAGCTTTTCTGGGAGATTTTTATTGGCAATTTACATAGCACACTAATATATATTTTGTAGTTTTTATACTTACTAACCATATATTTGTTTACAGCAAAAAAGCCGAGACATCATATAATGTCCCGGCTTTTATCACCTCCATATAGTAGTTATTGTTTGAATTGAGTTACTTCTTTTGGCTATTATTTACTAGCAACTTTGTGTATGCATCTCGCAGTTCGGAATACAAAGTTCTGAGATTGTTCAACACAATCTGCCAATTCATTTCATCAACAAAGTTATTGATTTTTGTAACAAAGTCTATTTGCTGATCTGTTGCGGGAAATTCGGGTTGCAGTTCTTTACTAAAGTATTGCCTTACATCCTCATACAATTGAAGTCTCATTTCTTCATCAAAATAAATTTCATTATAATCTTTTGAATATCCACCATAACTTCTAGCAGGCACTAGCCTCCCTTTATAATTCAAGCAATTATCTTCTAAGTGTCCAAAATCAATTTTATAGTCGGTCATCAAGGTTAAATTTTGCTTATATATCTCATTTTTTCGACCGGGCGACAATAAAATAAAATCCATAAATTTTCGGAAATATTCAAATTTTGCTACTTTAAACAATTCTTTCATTGTTTCAGTTGGACCTTTTTCATAAAATTGACATTGCCTTATAAACCAATCCTCACTGTCTGCAAAAAAAGCTCTAATGAATCTCAAATCCACATCTGACAAACAAACTTGAACTCTAACAGTCGAAGTCATATTTTGGTAGATTTCTAACAAATTTCCACCATTTTGAATTATTTTTTCATGCAAAGAATCAATTCTGTCAGTAAGAAGATAATATTCATCCGTTTCCCTCTTTTTCTTCATTTCAGTTGGAATCGAAGCAACAGCGTTATACATAAAAAGAGCTGATGCAGAAATTGAAGCAGCAATGAATTTATTACTTTCTGCAATTTTTTCAGCACCATAGCTTACAGAATCTGTCATCCTTCCCATTTGTCTTGCAATGTCAGATAATGCAAAACTCTGACCTAATGCCGCGTTGCTCATGCGATACTCATACTTATTCATATTTTACTCCATTTCAATCTACAAATCTGGTTTACTATACAGATTAGCTTGGTTAAAACCTTATTTAAAGCTTTAACAATAGTGAATGTCGGACATTTACTACTTTTTCTATCTCCTCCTTAATAATTATTTGAAGGTTTAAAAAAAACTCGGTAACATAATATCATATTTAAAGACAAAAAGCCAATATTTTCAGTTTCATTTCATATTTTGCAATTTATAGCATATAAAAATACTACAAAGCGTAAAGCCTGGTCCATACCCTCTTGGTACTTTCCAGGCTTTACGCTTTACTTATTCTTCATCTTCTTCATCATCGCTTTTCTCACTTTCTTCACAGTCTTCCTTCTGTAACTTATCCAGTAGTGCATACAGCTCCCCATAAAAAAGTGTTTTCTCACCGACAATCCCTTCAATTTCAGGATGAAGGAAGCAGATAGCAGCTGTCCAAAGCCGCTCAGCATCTTTAGAAAACTGAATTTTATCTCTAAGTGTAAATCTTTTTAATTCATCCACACCATACATGAAGTCATTCAGCAGATCCCAGAGCTCATCAACAGGCATATACGTTCCTGTATAGAAACAGCCAGACTTACCATCATAAATCGGTTTAAGCATATAGATGTTTTCGATTTTTTTCATTTGTTTTTTCTTTCGTGTTATGAAGCTAAAATTTAAAAGCTTCAGATTTTCAACAAATCTAGACCTTCCACATCTTTCTTCACAGTCTTCCTTCTGTAACTTCTCCAGTAGTTTATACAGCTCCTCATAAGAAGGTGTTTTCTCACCGACAATTCCTTCAATTTCAGGATGAAGGAAGCAGATAGCAGCTGGCCAAAGCCGATCAGCATCTTTAGCAAACTGAATTTTATCTCTAAGTGTAAATCTTTTTAATTCATTCACACCATGCATGAAGTCATTCAGCAGATTCCAGAACTCATCAACAGACATATACGTTCCTGTATAGATACAGCCAGGCTTACCATCATAAATCGGTTTAAGCGTATAGATGTTTTCGATTTTTTTCATTGGTTTTTCCTTTCGTGTTATGAAGCTAAAATTTAAAAGCTTCAGATTTTCAACAGATGTAGACCTTCCACATCTAGTATTATTATAACACTTTATGTTTACTTTCGCAAGTTTTTTGGTATAAAACTAATTTACACTTTATAGCATATAAAGATACTATAAAGCGTAAAGCCTGGTCCATACCTTCTTGGTACTTTCCAGGCTTTACGCTTTACTTATTCATCATCTTCTTCGTCCTCTTCTTCATCGTCTTTTTCACTTTCTGCACAGTCTTCATCCTGTAACTTATCCAGTAGTGCATCCAGCTCCACATCAGAAAGTGTTTTCCCACCGACAATTCCTTCAATTTCAGGATGAAGGAAGCAGATAGTAGCTGCATGAATCGTGTCAGCCTCACTAATAAATACTTTGTCTTGCTCAAGCCATGAGTGTCCTCTGTCAATTTCATAGGAGAAATCATTCAGCAGTTTCCAGAACTCATCAACAGGCATCCACGTTCCTGTGTAGGTCTTACGTTGGGGAGTGGGATCATCATAATTCGGTTTAAGAGTATAGACGTTTTCGATTTTTTTCATTTGTTTTTCCTTTCGTGTTATGAAGCTAAAATTTAAAAGCTTCAGATTTTCAACAGATGTAGACCTTCCACATCTAGTATTATTGTAACACTTTATGTTTACTTTTGCAAGTGTTCTTGTATCAACTACACTCTTTAATTAATTATTGCTTTAAAAAGATACAACTAATAACATTTTAAACTTATCTTCTCCATATACACTATGAGGTTCATCTTTCGGCATGATTATAGTTTGACCAGCCTCTAATACAAACTCCTCAATATGCATTTTGCTAATTCTTTTTTATAATCCTGCCAAGACATTGTATTTCCAGATCCAAGTTTAAATTCCTTTTCTAACGGATTTAAATGATGGAATTCAAGAGCATCTGTGCATTTATTATATCCGCATCTTGAACATTTTCCACCTAGCATTTTTATTCCTTGTAGTTTCATACTTCTGCGTAAAATAGTTTTTTGATGTTTTCGTGTTTCATATATATTTCTTGTTGAATCTCCACTACAGTCATAACAATAAATTCTTGTGGAACTTTTTGTTTCAAAAGTTGCTCCACATATATCACATATCTTCTTCATAAATATTCTCTCCTTAATAATACATCTATTATAAAAATCAATCTAAATAAATTTTGGTCATTAAAGATTGGATATTTAAAATATAATAAAAAAATCTGAATACCTATTTCTAAGTTTCAGATTTCTTTATGGCTCCTCGTGTCCGACTTGAACGGACGACCTATCGGTTACTGCACTACATTAATTTTCATTAACATTATAATATTTATAATTTGTAGTCTGGACTTTCTCTTTACCATATCGATTGACTTAGGTAGGTGGTGTAAAGTCTCTACACATAGCTTTCGCCTTGCTCGGTATTGTCTTCAGCATAATCTGTTAAGAGTTTCACCGACTTAGCCACCTTCTTCATCTAAGGATTTCTCCATAGAGCTGCTAACTTTTGATTGCAAATTATTTTAAACAATCTGCTTCACAGCCGAGCGCTCTACCGACTGAGCTAACGAGGAATATATAAAATCTGGCAATAACCTATCTTCCAGGCAAGGTAACTCGCGAGTATTTTCGGCACTTAAAGGCTTGACTTCTGTGTTCGGCATGGGTACAGGTATTTCCCTTTAAGTTATAATCACCAGAAAAGTTTTGTGTAGTTTAAGTACACTCAAAAATACATAGAAGAATCTTTATTTTTAGTAAACTCTCTTTTTTTAATATTAGTGGTTAAGCCCTCGATTTATTAGTATTGGTCAGCTCAATGTATCGCTACACTTACACCTCCAACCTATCAACCACATAGTCTTTATGGAATCTTACTATCTTATGATATGAGATATCTTATCTTAGAGTTGGCTTCACACTTAGATGCTTTCAGCGTTTATCCTTTCCATACTTAGCTACTCAGCCGTGCCTCTGGTGAGACAACTGATACACCATTGGTATGTCCATCCTGGTCCTCTCGTACTAAGGACAGCTCTCTTCAAATATCTTACGCCTGCGATAGATAAGGACCGAACTGTCTCACGACGTTCTGAACCCAGCTCGCGTACCGCTTTA
>OLGZ01000314.1_pt1 | contig 42267 bp, 61 predicted proteins | sample 1605981 | NCBI WGS metagenome assembly OLGZ01 (sample SAMN03283291) | human gut metagenome | biome: human-associated habitat; material: feces | host: Homo sapiens | place: Peru | collected 2012 | reverse complement strand
AACCCTGAACCCTGAACCCTGAACCCTGAACCCTGAACCTTGAACCTTGAACCCTTATCCCCTGGAGAGTATCACATGAAGTATGCTATTGTTTCTGTATCCAAAGAAGGAGCCCAGCTGGGGGCGCGCGTGAAGGCGGGCATTTCCGGTGAGGGGACTCTGTATGAAAGAAAAGACGGTGCGAGCGGCAAAGAAGCCGTGTATTTCACCCGCACGCTCGCGCTCACGGCGGATATCTTCTCCTGCTATGATGGGATACTTTTCATCATGGCTTCCGGCATCGCGGTCCGCGCCATCGCACCTCATGTAGTGAGCAAGGCGTCCGACCCTGCGGTACTTGTCATGGATGAGTGCGGGAAACATTGTGTTTCCCTTCTTTCCGGACACCTGGGCGGGGCGAATGCCTGGGCAAGAGAAGTCTCGGCGGCAGTGGGAGCCGATCCCGTCATCACGACGGCGACCGATGTCCATGACCGCCGCGCGCCGGATGATATCGCCCGCGAGCTGATGATGCGTGTCGAGCCGCTTGCGGCCTTGAAGCCTGTGAATACCGTCATCGCAGCAGGTCGCACATTCCGATGGTTTCTGGATGAGACGGTCGAAGGGAGCGCATCCATAGCGATGCGCCTCAAAGAGAAAGGGATCCGCACAGAGCCCTTAGACCGACTGGATGCCAATGCGTTTGACGCATGCGCTGTCATTACCGAAAAAACGATCACTGTGAAGAAGCCTTTCGTCTGCCTTCGTCCGAAGAATCTTTTCGTCGGCATCGGATGCAAGCGCGGCACCTCCGAAGAGCTTGTGCAGAGCGCATTCACCGCAGCGCTTGCTCGGGCAGGGGCTTACCCGTACCAGGTAGCATCGCTTGCGAGCGTCGATGCGAAAGCGGATGAAAAGGGCTTGCTTGATTTTGCCAGTTCCATGCATCTTCCGATCCATTTTTACAAGGCAGAGGAGCTTAAAAAAATCGCGGAAGAGTATCATTTAGAAAGTTCAAAATTTGTAGAGAAAACGATAGGAGTGGGAAACGTATGTCAATCAGCAGCGTTAATGGAATCAATGAAGGGAAAAACGCTTCTGCCGAAAACGAAGTTTGTCAGTGCCACGGTGGCGATCGCCCTGGGACTATCCGGGTCATCGGCATTGGACCGGGCCATGAAGAAGAAATGACATCGAAGGCCATCAAGGCCATGGAAGCTTCCGATATCATCGTGGGATATAACACCTACATTGCTCTCGTGAAAGACCTCATCAAGGACAAAGAGGTCGTCGGAAATGGCATGCGCCAGGAAGTCGATCGCTGCCAAAAGGCTGTCGATCTGGCAGCAGAAGGCCATCAGGTGGCCGTGATCTCCTCCGGGGACCCGGGCGTCTATGGCATGGCCGGTCTTGTGCTCGAGCTCATCCAGAAGCTGCCGAAGGAAGTGCGTCCGGAGTGTGAGGTCATCCCGGGACTCACGGCAGCAAATACCTCTGCTGCAGCGCTCGGCGCTCCGCTCATGCACGACTATGCTGTCATCAGTCTCTCTGACCTCATGACCCCATGGGAACAGATCAAAAACAGAGCGAAGCTCGCCGCGGAAGGTGACTTCGTCATCGCCATCTATAATCCAAAGAGCCGCGGTCGCGCGACCTACCTCGATGAGATCCGCGACATCGTGCTTCAGTATAGAAAGCCGGAAACACCGGTAGGCATCGTCAGAAAAGCAGGACGTCCGGGTATGAACTGGACGATCTCCACACTGGAAAAACTGCCGGAAGAACATGTAGACATGCAGTCCACCGTCATCATCGGTAAGAGCACCACCTTCGTCGCTGACGGAAAAATGATCACACCAAGAGGATACAAAGCATGATCTGGATCATTTCCGGAACACAGGACGGCCGAGAAATCGGTGCTGCTCTCGCAGACCGAGAACAGTCCAAGCCGGAAGGGGAGCGCCGTGAGATCCTTATGACCGTTGTCAGCCAGTACGGTAAAGTGCTCGCCGCACATAAAGGGCTCGACATCGAAGTAGGGCGCTTCCAGGAAGAAGACATGCTCCGTGTCATCAGGGAAAAGGGAATCTCGCTCATCCTTGATGCGAGCCATCCCTATGCAGCGATCGTTTCTGAGACGGCCCGCGCGGCTTGTACCAAGGCAGGGATCGACTACGTGCGCTACGAGCGCGCGGAGATCCCGCTTCCTGACTATGACAAGCTCTATCACGCAAAAGATGAATTCGAAGCGGCGGATCTTGCTGGTCAGCTCGGAAAGAGCATCCTTTTGACGACCGGATCCAAGACGCTTGCCACCTTCGTAGAGGCGAAAGCGCTGGAAGGCAAGGAGATCTGGGCGCGCGTGCTGCCGACATCGAATGTGATCAAAATGTGTGAAGACCTCGGCATGAGAGCCAAGTACATTCTCGCCCTGCAGGGACCCTTCTCCTATGAAATGAATCTTGCCATGATTCATGACTATCACGCCGATGTGATGGTCACCAAGAACAGCGGTCTCATCGGCGGCAGCGATACAAAGCTCAAAGCCGCGATGGACGCTGGGATTTCCGTCATCGTTATCGATAAACCGAAAGCAAAACTGGACGGCGCTGTGGTCTTCTCGACCGTAGAAGGCGTCCTCAACTATATGGAGGAACACTATGGATTTCATCAAGAGCCCTAAGGCCATCGAAGATAAAAGCATGGATCTCATCAATCCATTCATCATGGACATCGACCTCACACCGGAAGAAGTGACGGTCTATTCCCGTATGATTCACGCCTCCGGCGACGTAGACTATGGGCATCTCATCCAGACAAGCAAAGGCGCTGTCGCTGCCGGTATCGAAGCGCTCGCCAAGGGCTGCAACATCTATACCGATGTGAATATGGTCAAAGCAGGGATCAATAAGAATGCCCTGCATGCGCTCGGCAGTGAGGTATTCTGCCGCGTATCCGATCCGGAAATCGCAGCCATTGCCAAAGAGAAAGGCATCGCCCGCTCCATGGCAGCGATGAACTCCTTTGGCACAGACCTCAATGGCTCTATCATCGCCGTCGGAAACGCTCCGACCGCTCTCTATGAAGCCATCCGTATGGTCGAAGAAGACGGCATTAAACCGGCACTTATCATCGGCATCCCTGTCGGCTTCGTCGGTGCCGCTGACTCGAAGGAGCAGCTTGTCCGCCGTGCGCCCTGCCCCTTCATCACTGTCCGTGGCACCAAGGGCGGCAGCTCCATCGTCGCCTCTTGCGTCAATGCACTGATGTACAATCTGGTAAAGCGCAACAACAATATGCTCTTTGTCGAAGGTAAGAAGTAAATAGAAAAGCCCGCCACCCGTATCATTCGATGATATCTAGGGTGGCGGGCTTTTTGCTTTTTGCGAAAAGAAATAACTGTTGCAACCGTGTTGCAATCTAGTTGAAAATCCGGTCCACATCAAGGGCAATTTTCGCATCATTTCCGGGAATCCACGAAGCATAAATACCTAAAGTGATAGCCGGAGAGGCATGTCCGAGGCGTTTTGTTACTTCCGCAATGGGGACACCACCGGCAAGCAGTTGGCTGGCATGGGTGTGTCGGAGTGCGTGGAAGCTGCGCAGTGGGAGGATACCAAGAGCGCCTTGCACTTTTTGGAAGGCTTCGCGCTCATTGCTGGGTACGATGATAGACCCACGATTGGTGGTGAATACCAGCCCGCCGGAGGAGCGTGTCATCTCTTTCCACGTCATGAGTGCGTCATAGACTTTTGGAGGGATGGAGATTTGCCGTGTGGAGTGAGAGGTCTTTGTCATATTTTGGATGATGGGCATACCGCGGCCGTCTTTTGTCAGAGAGCGGCGGACGTAGATGAAAGATGGGGTGATGTCGCGCCAGTCAAGGGCGAGAATTTCGCCGATACGCATACCCGTGTATGCGGCGACAAGGATTTCCATGTGAAGGCGATGCCGCTGATGTGTGGCCGTATAATTCAGCATCGCCTTCACCTCATCAATCGTGAAGATTTGTATTTTTTTAGTTATACGTTTTGGTCGTTCAACCGTTGTCATGGGATTCTTAACCAGAATATCCAAGGCAACGGCTTTTTTTAATGCCATATCCAATACCTGTAGGATCCTGACGATGTACCCATTAGAGATCTGGCCCTTCAGGGAGTTGGCGAGCTGCTGAATATCCAGCCCGGTAAGTTTTTGCAAGCGGATGTCAGCAATGGGGGAGAGCTTGGCCACGGCATTCAGATATCCCGTCATTGTTTGGGGGCGTACGTCGGTCTTATATGTTTTCAGATATTCCAATACCCATTGCCCTGTGCGCATGTCGGATGGGGATGCGTAGGTATTATGGCGTATGTTATACCGGTTGTCCTCGAGCCATGCTTCCGCCTCGGGAATAGAGTTGAAGCGTTTTGACACACGCTTTCCTGATGGAGCGACAAAGGATGCCACGAAGCGCTCCGTGGATGTTTCAAAGTATATAGAGCCTTTGCCATTCGCGCGTTTCATGGTTTACACCTGAGTTCGATGACAACCGCGATGATCCGCACGGGCAGGGTCTCTACTTGCATGGCCGAGTAGAAATGGGGCTGATACACATCTTCATTGTAGGCACGTAAAAGGATCCCGTCAGGTAACTTGTTCACGATTTTGACGGTGGCTTCCGTACCAATGAGCACGATGCATATATCCCCGTCCTCGAAGTAGTCCGTTTGCTTGACAATGACGGTATCGCCCTCATATAGACGGGGCTCCATTGAGTGGCCATGGATATGCAGCCCATAATATACATCATCCCCCGCACCGGGACGGACGATTTCTTCCCAGCCTTCCACGTCCTGAATGGCCTCGATGGGGATACCGGCGGCAATCTGCCCCAGCACAGGGATGCGGAGCACCCTGCCTTCATTCGCTTCGTTTGAAATGGTAGTTTTTCCACTGTTTATGTATTCCATGGATACGTTGTAGAAATTCGCCAGCTTTTCCAGGGCATTCTTCGGGTTGCTTGTTCCTCCTTCCCAACGAGTAACCGTTGTGCGCTTTACTCCAATGGCTTTGGCAACGTCAGATTGAGTAAGTTGTTTAGCTTCGCGAAGGGCACGTAAGCGGTTGCCAATCTCGGCAGTACGACGACCTTCGGTAGTTTCGGGTTCCTGCATAACCTTTACCTCCCATATTAAGTTACCCACAATAACTACCCGAATAATATCACGAATGAGGAGTATACGTCAAAATGTTAATTAGAGTAACATTAGATTTTTGAAAAACTGAAGTTTAGGGGTTGAATGTTAAGTGTGGTAACGTTATAATGGAATCATGAAGTTAACCACAGTAACACTCAAGTAGGAGGAAACATCATGAAACTGACAAACGAAACGAGAGGAAATCTTAAAAAATGGTTACGGTGGAGAGCGGAGCAGCCTTTCCACTGGAGCAAGACTTTCCCTGAATTTGAAGTGGGCGATGGGCTTTTCAATCAATATGAAAACGGACAGTATATTGCTTTCATGACCTTGGCGGATCAGATTGATGCCTATGAGAAATTCCCAGAAGGGGATGACGTGCTGGATGCCAGCTCGACCGACTCACTGAAAGAATCTTTGCTGAAGACCATCCGCAGTGCGCTGGCCGCTGCTTGTGAGCCAAGTTACAGCCTGCACTTCCGTAACGAGCAGCGTGGCGAAGCCGCAGCCCTAGAAGAGGTTTCAAACCTTCTCGATGTGATTGAGATGAACGGTGGATTTTAAGAAACAAGGTTCTGCGGGGCAGCCTTTCAAAAGCCCCATCCCATCCTGTTTCAAATATTTTCAAAGTAGGAGGAAATTGCAAATGAAGGAAAACCGATTCGAATACTTTTATAGAAGATCTCAGAATAGCCGCAAGATGTATTCGATGGCCGTAAGTAAGGAGGAAATGGAGTTGGCCAGTTCCGAATTCGATAGTCTCATTGCAGAAATGTCGCGAGAAGGCAGTGTATTTTTTGACCTTTATAAAGAATACGAGAACGCCAGAAAGAATGGAAACAAATGGCTTCACCTCAAAGGAACGGCAAAGAAGGCTGAGGAGCAGGTCAAGCGAATGAAAGAAAGCGGCATTGAAGACTTCACCTTCCGCGGCCCGATGGAATCGTGCATGAGATACCAGAATGCCGGATGCGTGGCGAAGGGGTTCGTCATGGTGAGAGGGGAAGAGGATCCCTTCGCAGAAGGGGGAAGAGAGGTCTTTGCCGCACTGCATTTCCATATCGAATAGAAGGCTTCTGAGGGGTCCGAGCCTATCGGCCCCTATCCATTTCCGTTCCCAGTCGTAGAAATGCGTGAGGAGGTGAGACAATGAGAAAACTAAGAGAATATCGGAAAAAGGCAGGGCTAACGCAACAGCAGTTAGCCGAGGCTCTTGAGGTATCAAGGCCGGCTATTGCCAGATGGGAGAACGAAGATCTTTATCCTGCAGCGAAGGTTATTGTACGTATCGCAGAATTGTTAAAATGTGATGTTCGTTTTTTGATGCCCAAAAATGTTAAGTAGCGTAACAATATGAGTAGGAGGTTACGAATATGGCGGAGTGGGCGAGTGCCATCGACTATGCGCAGGCGGTCGGGTTGCCGGTAAAGACGATCCGGAGATTTTGCCGCCGCGGAGTGCTCCCGCATGTTCAGGTGGGGCGGATTTACAAAGTGAATGTAGAGGAGGCCGACAAGGTATTAGTAGAAATGGCCACTGCGAAGCCGGTCACGTACATCGGGTTCCAGGAATCCTTGCGAGAGTTCCAAAGAGAGGTGAAGGCGAAATGCGGCGGAAATATGTAGAGGTCGATAGTGTTCATCGCATGATGAGAGATCGAGACGCAGAGCAGCCGATCAGAAAATGCGCCCCAAGAAGGCATGGGAATGGCGCCGGATGGTTGAAAGTCATCCTGTACACGCCAATCGTCCTCATTGGTGTGTACTCGATGATCGGTATTGGTTTGATTCTTGGAGGTTAAGAAAATGAAAAGGTTTTTGAATAAAGATTTTGAAAAATTCTGCAAGAACATTGCAAAAAAAATTGAAGCATGCGCAGGTACTGCCGACGTAGCGGGGCTCTTGGGAGATTACCCCGTGCTGCTTTCGATGAGTATGTTCAAAGATCACAGCCGTGTGTGGATCGAATACTGCTCGGCAGACAATGATGATCACGATGCGGCATGGGTGAAGGTGCACAACTTTGAAAGTGGAACGTACATCGAGCAATTCTATCTTTCGGATCCAGAAGGAGCAGCAGATTTTATTATTGGCCATTCGAAGGCATGAGTTTGGGAGGAGAAAAACATGGAAGAATGGCAGATCATTTCAGATATGCTCACAGTTGTCGGGGATGGAAAGGGGCGCCTGTATTCGAGCGTGAAAGGCTCGCGTGCTGCCGTCCTGATTGTATGGGAAATCTTGACCAGTGCTATCTTGGATGATGACCAGAACCAGCTCGGAGCAGATATGCTCAAATCCTTTATTGAGTCTTGCAGCAGCAGCGAAGAGCGCAAGCACATGATTACTTCCCTGTATGCCGTATATGTGGCAAGCAAGGGGAGGGATAGCGTCGTCGCTGACATGCTGGCGAAAGCCATTGGAGGTGTGCGCTGATGGATTGGAATGGTGAAAACCCCATGGTGCTCGGTATCGGGTATTTCGATGAAGAGGCAGCCCAGCGCAGAGCAGAGCGCGAGGAGTATGAGATGGACCACGCAGATGATGCGTGGGATGACTGGGTAGGAGATGATGATGATGAGGGATGATATTTTTATCTGTACCTGCAAGATGTGCGGTAAAGAGTTTATCGCGTATCGTCCCAATACACAATTCTGTGGGAAGGCGTGCTACAACTCTTACCGCGATTTCCAGCAAAAGCTCCTGAGACACCCTGTCGAAAATGTGGACGCATGGCGGTATCACATGACGTATTTTCTTCGGCTGGCATTGAATCATGCGAAAGACTCTGTGTGTGTGTTTGCGTTGCTTCCGTCGTACAAGTGGGATTTCATGCTGACAATGATGATGCAGCACTATGACTTCATGGGCGGGGCTACCCGAGCAGAAAAGCTGATGGTAAAGAACATGAAAGCAGCTGCTGAAAGGCTGATGAGCTTGCCGTGGAATACCATGACTTGCGAGGCTAAAGATGTATTAAGACAGGTCAAGAATGTTGCGTATCAGCAGAAAATGAGTTTCGCAAAGAAGGGGGATCATGATGGAAACGTTGCCTGAAATCATTCCCGTGAGGCCGGTTATCACGAAGGATGAGCTGAATTTTGACTGGAATCAGGAAGAAGTCAAAGCGTACCTCAAAGCAGTCACGGAAAAGTACGTTGGACTGGTGGTGACTGCTGAAAATCTGCCGGACATGGAGAAAGCACGTCGCGAGGTAGTGCGTTTCCGCACGGCAATTACAAAGTTCAAGGCTGATGGGAAGCGCCGGCTGAAAGTGCCTGCTGATCAATTCGCCGCCCAGTGTGATGAATTGATCGCCGTGGTAAAGGATGTAGAAGAACCCATCGCGATGCAGCTCTCGAAGTACGAAGAAGAGCGCAAGCAGAAACTCACGGAAAGTATTACCCGTGAATATCAGGCGAAGGCGTCCGCCATGGGGCTTGATATGGAGCATTGGCAGCTCGACATGGACGCGCGTTGGTTCAATAAGACGGCCAAATGGAGCGACACCTGCAATGCCATTGATGAAATGATCCGTGGGCAGGTTGCACAGCAAAAAGCAATCGAGGCGGCAGAGCAGCTCCGAGCAACAAAAATCGAGTTCTCCAAAGCAAGCATCGAGCTGGCGAATCAGAAGTACAAGCTGGAGACCCCGCTTGCGTGGGAAGAGGTTTTCCCGGACATTGAGGAATACGGGTGCATCGGTGCGAATCCACTGGAAGACGTCACCATGGAGGAGATCAAGGCGAAGGCGGATGCAGCGGGGAGAGCCCGTTGCGCAGTGGAGCATGCAGCTCGCGCCAAGGAGGCAGAAGTCTCAGCCAACGCCCCTGATGAGCCACAGGAGGCGTCCGAGATTAACGAAGGTGAAATCATCCATGAGGAGCCAGCAAACGCCACAGAGAGCGCCACACGCGTTTCTGTGGCGAGAGAAGAGCCGCCTTCTGACGCAGATCTGCCGGATACTTATCTGGATATCACCATCCACTTTACGGCGGCAAAAGCCTACGAAAAGGATGTAAGGGGATACCTCCAGTGGCTGGAGAGCGACCTTTCTCATAGAGCAGCCTATCCCACCATCACCATCGAGGAGAAGCCTCGGAAGAAGTTTTCTTTAGATTAGAAAGGGAGTGTGAAGAATGAAAGAGATCCCACTTTTGAAGGCGTCCGATATCGAAGCCCGGGTGCAAAGTGTATTTAATAATCAAAACGGAACGTCCGCCATGCTGCTCTTGTACAAGTCCGCCCGTACTGACATGCGGATCCTTGATGAAGTATTCGGACCGATGAACTGGCGGCGCAGCCACGAAGTCATTAACGGCGCTATGTTTTGCACCATTTCCGTCTGGGACGAAGACAAGAAGGAATGGGTGGCAAAGCAGGATGTGGGCGTACCGTCTAATCGCGATTCCAGGAAAGGCGAGGCTTCTGATTCGTTTAAAAGGGCTGGTTTTAACTGGGGCATTGGGCGCGAGTTATATGACGCGCCTACCGTTTTCATCCAGCTTGAACCGTACGAAGTAATGAATGGCAAGGTGAAGTCGTCTGTGCGGTTCACGGTGGCAGATGTGGAATACGACCGGAAGAAGCACAAGTTTACACGGCTTGTGATTGTCGACAAGAACGGGCAGATTCGTTTCCAGATTGGAAACGCGGAAACGCAGCAGGCAGCACCACCCGTGCCACCAAAGGCAGGCAGGGCTACACCCTCCAACGACTTAGACAGATTGAGCACTAATCTCCGTGGGCGGCTTTCAAAGATGTGGATCGATCCGGAAGAGTTTGCCTTGTATGCTTACCACACGTCATTTGCGGAGATACCGCCTGACAAGTTGGAGAACCTTTCTGCTAATTTCGATAGCTGTGTCAGTTATTTTCGGCGGCATGCAAAATGAAGGCCGTTATTAAAGGGTTCGATTATCGGTTTAAGGACACGCGGGACGCCTATCTGCTCATCACGGTTGATAAGCGGTGCCTGGCAGATATGCCGGACATCAAGAAGCCCATGGAAATCACGATCAAGGCGAAGCGAAAGCAGCGCAGCCTGTCCGCGAACGCTTATTGCTGGGTGCTTTGTGGGAAGGTGGCTGCAAAAATCGGAAATGGGATGCGGAGCTTGGATGTTTACCGCACCGCCATTCAAAGGGCGGCGGACGATACGATGTGGATCCCCGCCCGCGTCCCCAGAGGAAGAGCAGGCGAGCTGAAAGAACGGTGGGAGCACAACGGGGAGGGGTGGCTCGCCATCCCTTTGAATAGCGGGTATGAGCCCTATACGGACTTCCGCCTGTTCCAAGGCTCGTCGACTTATGACACTAGGCAAATGGGGCGGCTAATTGACGAGCTGATTTCCGAAGCCGAGAACCTTGGTATAGATGCACTGACACCCGGCGAGAAAGCGAGGATGATGAGCGAATGGGAGAAGTGAGAAGGCATAAACCGTTTCGATTGAGTGACAAGGCCTACAGAAAGCTTTGCATGCTGGTGGATGAAAGAGATGAGGGGTGCGTTATCTGTGGCAATCCTGCCGTGGAACATCACCATATCGTTTTTAGATCCGAGGGTGGAGAGGACCGGCTGGAGAATCTTATCGCCCTGTGCCATGAGCACCATCAACTTTGCGCCCATGGGTTAGACAAGCACTATTGGCAGCAGGATTTCCTGGCCATGATGAAGCTGCCGGAGGCGAAGAGGTTCGCCCAAAAGCACAGTAAGCAGCTGGCAAAGATCTACGCACACGAGAGGAGGTGAGGACATGGAGAAAAGGTATTTTTGGATCAAGCTCAAGGAAGATTTCTTCGATAGCGAGCAGATGGATTTTATTCATGACATGCCGAACGGGGCGGAATACATTTACATTTACCTTCGGTTGTGCCTGCGGTTTGCCAACAATGACGGCATCGTAGAACGGCGAATCGGGCCGGACGTACGACTTTCATACGATATGCAGAAGTTGGCTGAGATTGTGCATAGCACCACGGATTCGGTCGTGGTTGCCCTGCAGGTATTCAAGCAAATCGGGCTCGTAGAAGAGATTCATAACGGCGCGTTTATCATTCCCGGCGTTAGGGACATGGTGGGAAGCGAATCGGCAGTAGCCCAAAGAGTTAGGAAACACCGTGCATTGAAACGGATGCAAGAGAGTCAACCACTGTTACAATGTAACGAAAATGTAACGCTCAAAGTAACGACAGAGAATAGAGATAAGAGATTAGATACTAGAGATAAGAGTATAGATAAAGACATAGAGAAAAAGAGTCGAAAGAAACGATTTTCTGTCTGTGACGCCATTGACTGTTTGTCGATTGGGGATGAGCTCAAGGCAGCCTTGCGGGCGTGGGCAGCCATGCGAAAGGAAGTGCTAAAAGCTCCCGTTTCATCTCGAGGGCTTTCCATTGGGATGACCAGATTGAAAGCCTTGTGTGGAGATTCCGAGGCGGTCATGATCGAGGTGGTCAATCAGTCCACATTTAACGACTGGAAAGGCTTCTTCCCGTTGAAAGGGGAGCGGCAGCCGCCAGCCATGCAGGACCGGCGAGAGCAGATGAAGCAGGCCGTGGAGAAAGGGGGCTGGTAAGGTGGATGCAGCAGCGCAGAAAGTGATTTCGGACTTTGTTGCCATGGGTTCCCAGTTATCAGGAGCGACCGAGCCACAGCAGCAGGGCAATCTGCTGGAAGCGATGCAGAAGGCAGGGATCCCTAAACGGTACTACGGATGCAGCTTCGAGGCGCTTTCCAAGGGTGGATGCCCGGAGGATGTGCGGCCCATGGCAATGGAAGCGTACCAATATGCCTCGCATATCAAGGCGAATGCAGCGGCAGGGAAAGGGCTCCTCTTCTTTGGAGAGGTTGGTCGAATGAAAACGACGCTTGCGGTGTGCATTGCCTGTGAGGCTTTGCGGCAGGGGCTTGGGGTGTATTTCATCTCGATGCCGGAGTTGCTCGACACAATGATTTCCATGAGCCGCAACCGAGACAATTCCGAGCTTCGGAAATTTGAAGAGCGCATCAAGAATGTCACCTTCCTGATACTGGATGATTTCGGCGCGGAATATCCCAGGGACTGGGTGCTGAACAAAGTGGATGCCATTATTACGAATCGGTACAACAACATGAAGCCCGTGATCATCACGACAAACATGCTGCCGAATGAGATTAAAGAGCGGTACGTCCAAAGGGTGTACGACAGGCTCCGGAGTACGAGCAAGATTCTTGGGACGTATGGAGACAGCCTGCGGCAGACCGTGGAATAGGAGGACATATGATTATCATTCAGACTGAGGATGGATCCATCGTAAGAGATCCGAAGGAAATTTACATTGACAAAGACCTGAACGGGAAGTATTTCCTGTTTGCGGATTTGTCTGACTCGGATCGTGTGAAGCCCGTCAAGTTGACAGCGGCAGAGCATGAATACGAAGAAGAAAATCTCGGCTGCATCCTCGACGCCCTGTACTGTCTGCTGGCCGATCCGGAAGAATTGGGCCGTGTTACCGTGAGGGCTGGAGTGCTGTTTGTCCATATGGATGATGTTGTCGAGTATGCACGCACGTCTTGTGAATCAGGAATAGGAGGAGAAGAAAATGAATGATTGTGAATTTATTGGAAACCTGACAAAAGATCCAGTGATTAGAAATACGAAGACTGGGAAAGCGGTGGCCTCTTTTTCCATCGCGACGAATCGAGACTATGTGACACCGCAGGGGGAAAAGAAGCAGCTTACTGACTACGTGAACGTAGTGGCATGGGGAGAGCTGGCAAGCGCCGTATCGCAGTATCTCCAGAAGGGGAAGCGCGTGCTCGTCCAGGGACGGCAGTCAACCCGGTCGTATGATGACCAGCAGGGGCAGAAAAGATGGGTGACGGAAATCATTGCGAGCATCATCGCTCTGCCGCTTCCTACGCACGCGCAGAATCAGCAGGCACAGCAGGTCGGCCAGCAGTGGGGATGGGGAAATGGGCAGCAGAATAGCTACAACCAGCCACCGCAGAATAGCTACAACCAGCCACCGCAGGGCAATAATTATGGACAGCCATGCCAGCAAGGACAGCTTAGCCAGGTGAGCCCGTACCAGCCGCAGGGAAATGGATACCCGCAGCAGGGAGAAGCACCCCATGGGAATAGCACTGACTTGTGGGGACAGTTTGGGCATGCTGTGCCGCAGGGATCGGGCAATGGGAAAGATGAGGATATTCCGTTTTAGGAGGTAGAATGAGCGACCTTTCGGAAGAAATTATTTATTTGGCTATGCTTGTAGTGGTGGGGCTGCTGGTGTATGTGCAGTATGAAATCGAGAAAATGAGGTTTGACCTGTTCTGCATGGATCTGAGGGTCAAAGCTTTAAACGAGGACTTGCAGCGCGTGGTGGCACGAGTGGATAGGGAGGGAAGAGCATGGCAAAAGATGGAATGAAGCGTTCGGCATATTGCCAGGGAGATCCCGTATTCAATGAAGTATGGGGGAAGTGGAGAAAGGAGGAGAGACGAGCAAGAGAGGAAGCCCGCGCCATGATGCCTATCCGTGTAATGGGCATTGTGAGGCTGCTGGTCAAGCGGGCAGGATACAAGCTGATTTCAGATATTGAAATTCTGGATGAGCGGACTGGCAATCGTTACAAGTCCGTTACCAGAAACAAAGGAGGCAGCCAATGAGCAATGGCGTTTGGTTCTGCATCGGGCTTGGTGCAGGGAGCATGATTACGATGGCGGCGTTCGTCATCACTATCTGGGTAGTGCTTTTCTGGAGGAAATGGAAATGAACGGATTTTGTTTCATGGTTCCAGGAAAGCCGCAAGGGAAAGGACGGCCCCGATTTTCTCGGAAGAGCGGGACTGCCTACACACCCAGCAAGACACGGGACTACGAGAGGCTTATCGCGAGCCGTTTTTACAAATTTGGCGGGGTAAAAGTGGCGGGGCGCGTAGTGGTGGAGATCATTGCAGCCTTCCCCGTTCCAAAGTCTTGGACGATTCAAAAGAAGACAGATGCCGTCTGCGGGAATGTTTCGCCCGGTAAACCAGACATAGACAACATACAGAAGGCCGTGCTAGACGGGCTGAATGGCGTAGCCTATGACGATGATTCACAGGTGGTAGATGTTCACTGCCGAAAAGTTTATACCGATGAAAGTGGATTGATTGCGGGGGTTTATATCAGACTGACACCCGTAATGGATGAATGGAGGATTCCGGAATGGTTATTAGTACAGTGAGAACAGGAAAAACAAAAATGGTTGCGTATCTGGATGGGAAAGATCTCAAGACTATCCAGTCGAAAGATGAACCGGCATACGAATTCAATGATGCATGGGACAATCTGGCATTAGATATCAAAATGGCGCTCGCAACCCAGCTTGGCGTGGAGACTGCCAATCTTAGCGGATTCACGCAGGATCACAAAATGGAATTTGCGAAGATCCATTACGAATACACTGAGAATGAGGAGACACCGTTTAGCTATGATGTATGGGGACACCATAGCATTGTCGGGACGGATTACGATACAGACATCAAGCTGCATTTCCAGTTTGGAGAAAAGGGCGCGCCGGACAAGGCAGCCCTTGACATTCGAGAGGAGGCGAGGAAATACGTGGCGAAGTATAGAGGGCAGACAAGCCTGTTTGAAGATATGGATCAGGAAGAAAATGGAGGAGATAAGGATGAAGGTTAAAATCGATATCAAAGACAAAAGCCTGCTTACTATGAAAGAGTTCTGCGCATATATTTCATTTGGCCCGAGCACGGCCCTCTTTTTTGCGACTGCACATAAGCTGTGCCGCAAGATTGGGAATCGCTGGATGGTAGACAGGGTGAAGGCCGACCGCGTACTCGATCATCTGTATGGGGGCTGAGTATGAATGTGCGGAAATTGTTGCACCAGGTGTATAACGAAATTTCTTGTCTCGAGTCGCTTCGTAAGCAGCGCGCTATGGTAATAGAAGATACTGCTGGGGCGAAAGCGATACAAATTGAGGCGGAGAAAGTGTGCGGAGGGCGACAGTCTGACTTGTCAGAAGTGTTAGAGAACATTGAAGAACAGGTCGCGCGACTGGATGCAATCATCGGAAAGCAGCTCGAGCGTATCATGAAGCATCGGGAAGTGGCGTATAGAATCCTTGAACGAATCCCAGAAAGTCCCGGGAAAATGGCTGTGCAAGAGCACTACCTTTACCACGTGCCGTGGGAGGAGCTAAGCGGGAGAAAGTACTACGCCACTGGCTACCTCAAAAGGGCGAGCGGAGAGTGTATCACAGAGCTTCAGAAAATCTGCGACGCAGAAATGTGAATATTCATGTATTCATTGGATATTCACAGGCGGTAAAATAGCCTCTGCGGGAGAGGTTACTTTTTATCGTGTCGAAATGTGCTAAAATGCTAGTATGAGATGTTGATGAAGGGACCTGCATTCCCAGAGATATCTCCTCCTACTTGTCAGGGGAAGACCCCACAACCACCCCCTGGCATAGATTATTCCGAGAGCACTCATCGAAAGATGGGTGCTTTTTCGTGTGTAAATACCGGAGCGCATTTCCATGGAAATCGTAGATTTAAAGACTAGTGACATCATCCCTTATGAAAATAACCCGAGGATCAATGACAAGGCGGTCAAGGGCGTCATGAACAGTATTCGCGACTTTGGGTTCAAAAGTCCGATTATTGTTGATGCGAATCACGTCATCATTTGCGGGCACACCCGACTGAAGGCAGCCAAGAAGATTGGGCTTGAGACTTGCCCCTGCATCGTAGCAGCCGACCTTACGCCGGAGCAAGTGAAGGCACTCCGCCTCGCTGACAATAAAGTGGCGGAGAAAGCAGAGTGGGACGATGAGGCACTTGCGGAAGAGCTGAATGGCATTCTTAACATTGATATGAGTGATTTTGGGTTTCTTGAGAAGGACCTCAAGAATGATCCCGCAGAAAAATATACGCAAAAAGTCAATGTGCCGCAGTATGAGATCACAGGTGCTGAACCGGAGATTTCCGACTGTGTAGATAGCGCGAAGTACGATGCCCTCGTGGAAGAAATCAATGAGGCGGATATTCCAGAGGATGAGAAAGCGTTCTTGCGTCTGGCAGCCTCGAGGCACATCGTCTTCAACTACAAGAACATTGCAGAACGGTATGCTCATGCAGACAAGGCCGTGCAGGAGCTCATGGAGAGGTCTGCCCTTGTCATCATTGACTATGACAATGCGTTAGCTAACGGCTATGTGAGACTAAGCAAGAGCTTGGAGGATATAGTCAACAATGACGAATAGAGAGCCGCAGGGGATGAGGCACAAGAAGTTTGCCGTTTTTATCCTGTCAAATGGCCGTGCGGATAATGTCATCACAGTCAAGACCTTGCGAAAATATGGATACACTGGTGACATCAAGATTATCTGTGACAACCTCGACCCACAACTTCCCGAATACCAAAAGAATTATCCTGGCATGGTGGAAGTGTTTGATAAACCTGCCTATGCAAAGGAAATTGACACAGGGATCAACAATGACAAGGAAATGCGGGCAATAGTTTATGCCCGCAATGCGAGCTATGACATTGCGGATCGGCTGGGCTTGACTCACTTTATGCAGTGTGATGATGACTATGCCTATTTTGGCTACAGAGAAGAAAAAGATGGAGTGTTGTACACGAGGGAGCACTATCATCTGGATGAAAGCTTTGATGCAATGATGGATTTTTTGGACACTACACCAGCGATGACCATTGCCTTTGCGCAGGGAGGGGACTATATCGGTGGGGCAGGGAACCCGTTTTTCTATAAAGGACTCACGAGAAAGTGTATGAATTCTTTCTTCTGCCGAACGGATAGGCGTGTGCACTTTGTAGGGAAGCAGAACGAAGATGTTTCGACATACGTGACACTTGGCAGCCGCGGGGGATTGCTGTTTACATACACCAAGCATTATATCCGGCCAATGGCGACGCAGCAGCAGCCCGGAGGCATGACAGAAGCATATATGGAAAGCGGCGGCTACATTAAGCCATTTTCGAGTGTGGTTTTTGCTCCGAACTGTATCAAGGTATCCTATTTGAATTCCGGTCATGGACGCATCCATCATCATATTTCATGGGGGGGTGCTGTGCCGATGATTATTAACGAGAGGTGGAAAAAGTGATTAGTAGTGGGAAGGTGCTAGCTAATCTGGATAGCATACGAAACGGAACACCCGTGACGGCAGACATTTTCTTGACCAATTATTGTAACAACCATTGCCAGTACTGCGCTTATGGCCGGTGGAAAGAGCTCAAAAAGGCTCCGAGATACATGAGAGCCGAGGATTTCAAGCTGTACCTGATCCGCTTGAAAGAGATCGGAGTGAAAGGAATTATCCTGACTGGGGGAGGAGAGCCAACGGTAAATCCAGACTTCGGTGAAATCACGGCGTTCTTAGAAGAGCATAATTTTCCCTATGGGATTAACACCAATTTCAATCGGCTGGAACTGATTCGGCCTGTGTATCTCAAGATCAGCCTTGATGGAGCCTGCCGCGGGGAATACCGAAAGATTCGTGGCGTAGACGCGTGGGAAAAGGTAATGGAGAATATCAAGGCTTATGTATGGTGGAAGAAGAAAAATAAAGTCCAGACGAAAGTCGGAATACAGTGTGTAGCGGACAGTGTAGGCGCTGTCGTGAGGTTCTACAAGGCCTATCAGGGACTGGATGTGGATTACATGGTATTCCGTCCAATCGAAAGCACACTTGGGAAATACAAGTGGAAGGAAGACCCGGGAAAGATCATCCAATTCCTACAAAAACTTTCTCACGAGGATCCTCGCGTAGTGATGAATTACAAATGGGAAGAACTGCATACACGGTTTACATCATGCGCAGCCAGCATGGCTCAGATCGCCATAGATGAGACAGGGCACGTCATGTACTGCTGCCATAAGCCGTATGAGATTGTAGGGCACATTCTCGATAGTGACATCCTCGAGAAGAAGAAGGCCTTCCATACTGATATGAGCATGTGTGATATTCCGTGTCGAATGACGGGGCCGAACAAAATAATAGATGAAATGCGGAGGCCGTGTGCCGATCCAATGTTCATTTAGAGGGAGGGAGAGGCATGGCAGGAGAAGAGGCCAAAACGAAGAGCAAGGGCGGCAGGCCTAAAAAGTACATAGACAAGCAGCTGTTTGAGCAGCTATGCGGGCTACAGTGCACACTTGAGGAAATGGAGGCGTTCTTCAGCTGTGACCACAAGACCATTGCTAGATGGTGCAGGGAGACATACGAAGGCAAGCGATTTTCCCAAGTTTTCCGAGAAAAGCGACAAATTGGCAAGATTTCCCTCCGGAGGAAGCAGTTGAGGCTGGCAGAACGGAGCGCGGCCATGGCGATCTTCCTTGGGAAGAATTACCTAGGGCAGAAGGACGAGCCAGAGGAAGCGGCGAGCGCGGAAGACGCAGTCTCCATTGTGGATGATGTACCGACTGTGGAGGTAAAGAGCCATGCGGACGAGTGTTAGGCAGCTCATAGCCCCTGTATTCTGGAAGATGCACCAACAAATCAAGAACCATGAGTATACGCATTATTGGTTGCCGGGCGGACGAGGTGGCACCAAGTCCTCCTTTATTTCCGTAGAAATCATTCTGGGATTGATGCGAGCACCTGGAGTTCATGCCATTGCTTTGCGAAAGGTAGGAGCAACGCTTCGCGAATCCGTATTTGCACAGCTAGAGTGGGCCATCAACATGCTGGGCGTAGCAAAGTACTGGGATATCAAAGTATCACCACTGTCTATGACATACAGACCATACGGCAACAAGGTGATATTTCGAGGGCTGGACGATGTAGAAAAGTTGAAATCCGTCAAGATTCCAAAGGGATATTTAGCTTATGGATGGTTTGAAGAATTATCCGAGTTCTCTTCCATGGATGAAATCAACAATGCCCTACAGTCCATCATGCGTGGGGGCTCCGATTTTTGGGAGTTCTATTCGTACAATCCGCCCGAATCAATCAATAACTGGGTAAATTCAGAGTGCGTGATCCCGAAGGCGAATAGAGTAGTCCAAAAGTCGTGCTATCTGGACGTGCCGCGAGAATGGATAGGGGAGCCGTTTTTCCTCGAAGCAGAGGACATGAAAGAGCGGCACCCCGACAAGTGGAAATGGCAGTATATGGGCGTGCCTATCGGGACAGGTGGCGAGATTTTCCGCAATGTCAAAGCGCTTTCCATGACGGATGAGATGATTTCACGGTTTGACCGGATCCATGCTGGCCTTGACTGGGGCTGGTCGATTGACCCATTAGCCTACGTCGAATTCCAGTTCGACAAGGCGAGAAAGACCATTTACATATACAACGAAAAGTACGGCCTACACATCAACAACGATGCGATAGGCCGTTATATTTTGGGAAGGCACCTGCCTTGCCCCGTCATCTGTGATAGTGCGGACTTGCGCTCTATCAATGCTATCCGAGAGATGGGTGTGCGGGCCATGCCGTGCGTAAAGGGGCCAAACTCCGTGAGAACTACGACCCAATACCTCACCGATGATATAGACACCATTTATATCGACCCGAAGAGATGCCCACACACTTACAAAGAGTTCACTGGTTATGCATTGGAGCCAGACAAGCATGGTGGATTCAAGGCGGACTACCCGGACAAGAACAACCACTGTATCGATGCCGTGAGATATGGCACAGGCGAACGGCATATCAAGGCGAAGAGGTCGAATATTTACTAAGGGGGAACCATGGCAGATTTACAAGGCCAGTTGCTAATCAACCTGCCCGGAGACGACGAATACATGATGATCCATGATGCCTATTATGGGACCGGATCATTCGTGCAGGGGCGGGGGCTTATCCAGCACCCGAGAGAGTCGGTAGAGAATTTCATGAACCGCAAGAAGCTGGCGTACTACTGGAACTACACAGGGCCTATCGTCAATGCGATGGTAGACCCGATTTTCAAAGACGAAGTGCGCCGGGAATACCGAAATTCTGAAATGTTCAATGGGTTCCTCGAAGATTGCGACCGAGCGGGGACAAGCTACCAGGACTTCTGCAAAAGCGCGGCACTCATAGCGAAATTGTACGGAGCGGCCTATATTGTCGTAGACAATTCGGATGAAATGGAAGGAACGCTTTCCGCTGCGGTGCGAAATCGGCACTTCCCCTTCTTGAAGGTCGTATCCCCGATGCAGATCAGGGACTGGAAGATAGATGACTATGGCCGCCTGACCATGTTTAGGTATGAGGAGCGTATCCGCAGCGGGGCATACACAGAGACGTCCCGCACTCACACATGGACGGCGGAGGAGTGGTCAATCACCAGCGGAGCGGGGAGCAAGGAAACCGGGGTGAATCCGCTCGGGGTGGTCCCTGTGGTGCAGTGGCTCGCACGCAACACCGACAAGCGGATCATAAAGCCGCCGTCTGAATACGTTTCTGTGGTGCAGACTAACTACTTCCTGTATCAGCTTTGCTCATGGCATGCGCAGATCCTGAGGGATCAGGCGTTCAACATCCTGACCATCCCAGACCCCGGGACGGATGATATCACCATCGGGACGAACAATGTCCTTGCATATCCGCCGGAGAGCACGCACACGCCGACATTCATCGCACCGGCAGCAGCCCCCGCGGACATGCTGACAGGGCAGATGGATCGATGCGTGAAAGAGATGTTCCGCATGAGCGGGCTCGAGTCCATCCTTGGGGCAAGCACCAGCGACAATAAGTCGGGCGTATCCAAAGAATGGGACTTTGAAAAGACCAATAAGCGCATTGCTGATTTTGCGGTGCGCTGCGAGAACGCAGACAAGGCCATTATCAGGCTGTATGAGGCATGGTCGGGAGAAAACACCGGCTACAAGGTGGAATACCCGCGTGATTTCAAGATCTCCGATGTATCGGACGGACTGGCGAATGCACAGGCAGCTATCGACCTTGGCTTTGACTCCATCGCATACAAGCAGGAAGTCTTGAAGAAGGTGCTGGCGGCATACATGCCGAACCTGGCACCGGATGTATATGACACCATTCTGAAGGAAATGAAGGCAGCGGCAGAGAGAGCCGCGCAGGATGCAGCATACGGAGTAGATGATGACACCAAAGGCGGAGAAGGAGCTGGCGGAGTTCCAACGGGAGATAAGGGAAAACCTGAACAAGACGGACCGGCGAATGACGCCGCTGGAGGCGGTGCGTAGCGCTTACAAGAAACACCCCGTCATGGAAGTCATGCGAGATGAGCTGGTGGATGAGCTGGTGGCAGAAGCCCAGAGGGGCGGAGCTGCTGACGTCGAGAAGAAAAAACTGAAGGCAGCCATGGCAAAAGCATGGGCCGAGGATGGTTTAACGCTTTCCGAACGTACCACCCATGGCCGCCGGTGGGTCGTGGAGCAGGCGACAAAGACCATCGAAGCAGCCATCAAGAAGGGCGGCAGCGTCATGACGCTTGCCAAGGAACTTTTTGATGGATACGGCCATGACCACGTCATTCCGAAACAGGAAATCCCGAAATTCATGGGAAAGCTTGTCGCTCTGTCTAAAGACTACCAAGGGAACGCGTTCAAACGTGCCCTGCGCGATGCGCAAAGGAACATAGATAAATTATCCACGCAGGGACTCAAGGCGGCCTACAATGGCATAATAGGCGCTATTTCAAAGGGCAATGAAGAAATGGTAGATAAAGCCATTTACGTGGCCACCCAAGAGAAAGCCCGATACTTCGCGGAACGAATCGCCCGCACTGAGAAAGCGAGAGCCTACATGGATGGGGTGATGTACCAATATGCCCATGATCCCGACTGCATCGCCTTCAAGTGGAAACTTTCGAGCCGCCATCCATGCGATGACATTTGTGACCTGTACGCTCATGCTGATTTGTGGAGCCTGGGGGAAGGCATTTTCCCAAAAGACAAGCTCCCGAAGCTGCCAGTCCATCCAAACTGCATGTGCCGGGTGGTTCCCATATTCCATGGATCCACAAGAGTAACAAGCGAAACCCCGAAAGACAAGACGCTTGCTGGAGGGCTCGCCTACATCATGATCCTCACAGAGATGCAGCGTCATTCGCTTCTCGGGGTGAATGGCGCGAAGGAAGTCCAGAAGGGAGCCAGCTGGAAGCAGTATGCGAGAGGGTATTCCGATGAAGTGATGGAAAGTAGGGTCCAGCCTGATGTGGTAAACATATGCGACATAGACCCTGACATATACTCCAAGATAACATCTGAAATTCGGGGGACAAAAGTAATAATTACGCAAAAACAAATTGAGCACATCAAAGAACGGCACGCGGATGCTGCTGAAATTGTGCTGAAGAAATACAAGGCTGTGCTAAAGAACCCCGATTATATTTTCCTAGATGAAAAACATGAGCATACAGGGCTTATAGTAAAGAAACTAGAAAATACTGTGAAGGGTGAACTAATAAACATTGTTTTAAGAATCGCGATAGCTGAGGATAAACCGGGAGTAAAGCATTCGATTATTACCGGTTGGAAGATTAGCGAGGCAAGATTGCAGAATTATCTGAGGATGAAGACGAATGTTTACTCAAAAGAATAAATGGAGTATAATGATTATGGAAATCCCTCGAGGTGGTAAATTTCGTTGCAACCACGCACCTTCACGGTCAAAAGAGATGCAGGAGAGGCGACGCCTGCCGAGGGATATCTAACAATCTAAAGCGCTCTTGTGGGTGCTTTTTTTATTGCCTTTCCAAAGGGACGGGAGCCCTGCCGCAGGCGTTAAAGAACGGCCTTTTTTATTGGGATAGAAGCCCAAAGAGTGAAGAACACAGGAGGTTCTTATTATGACATTAGCAGAAGTGTACGAAGCATTAGGAAAGCAAGACGGCGGCGAAGCTATGGCATCGACCATCAAGGCAGAGATCAGTAAAATCAATGCGGAGGCAGCCAAGCAGCGTACAGCCAAGAATGCGTCTGATGCAAAGATCACCGAACTCGAAGCGAAGGTGCAGGAGCTGACGGAAAAGGGTACAGGGGACCAGACGGCCGTCGAGAAGATGCAGAAGCAGCTGGACGAGCTGACGAAGAAATATGATGCCGCAGAAAAGGCCCGCGGGGAAGAACACGCGAAAAGGGTACATGCAGACATCACGCAGCAGACGGTAGCAGCCCTCACAAAGGGGAATGCAGCCAGTCCGGCAGAAATTGCGAAGATTCTCATTCCGAGCATCGCGGCCGAGGAGGACGGCTCGTATAAGTTCACAAATGCTAAAGGTGAGAAGGTATCCATTGAAGACGGCACCGCGGCATGGCTCAAGGATAATTCCTGGGCAGTGAAGAACAACCAGAACGCCGGAAGCGGTGGCGGTAAAGGTGGCAATGGTGGGCAGGGGAGCGGCGCCAACGGTGGCAACGTGACCTTGGCGAGCGCTATTGCTGCCCAGTTAAACAACAATTAGGAGAGATGACAAATGGCAGTAACACTTGAACAGGCAAAACTTAATACACAGGACATGCTGGTGAAGGGAACTATTGACGAGTTCCAGAAATCCAACTATCTGCTGAACAATCTGACATTCGCGGACGTGGTATCCCCGTCTGGTGGTGGCGCAACGCTGACGTATGCCTATAATCGACTGAAAACCCAGCCGACGGCGGCATTCCGTGCCATTAACAGCGACTATACTCCGCAGGAAGTCACCAAAGAACGCAAGTCTGTAGACCTGGCTATCTTTGGCGGTTCCTATGAAATTGACCGCGTTATCGCGAGCATGGGCGGGGTAGAGAACGAGCTGACCCTTCAGGCACGCCAGAAAATCAAAGCAGCGTCTGCGCTGTTTAACGACACGGTGATCAATGGCAACCGTACCACCAATACAAATGCCTTTGATGGGCTGGATGTAGCCATCAAGGGGAGCGACACGGAAAACGTGCTGGCGAAACCGATCGACCTTTCCACGGCAGCAGCGATTGAGACCAATTTCATGGACTTCCTGGACAATCTGGATGAAACACTTGCGGCCATGGATGGGACCCCATCTGCGCTGCTGATGAGCTCCAAGATGTTTGTGAAGTTCAAAGCAGTCATTCGCCGCGCGACCATGTATCAGGAAACCAAAGACAATCTTGGAAAGATCATTCCGATGTATGACGGCATTCCGCTCATTGACCTTGGCGCGAAGAGCGGCTCTAATGATCCTGTGGTGGACATTGATCCGAAGAAGGGCACAACGTCCATCTATGCCGTTCGTTTTGGCCTTGACGGCTTCCATGGCGTGACTGTGGCTGGTTCTTCCATGATTACATCCCGCCTTCCGGATTTCAGCACTGCAGGCGCAGTCAAGAAGGGCGATGTGGAAATGGTAGCAGCCGTGGCTCTCAAAGCGACCAGGGCAGCGGCAGTCCTTCGCAACATTCAGATCAAGGCAGCGACTGCCTGATTTGTGAAGGGAGGGGCGGCTGATGGATGCAAAGAAGATATTCGAGAGTATGTGTCGGCTGGCCATTAAAGAGAGTATCGGGATGGTGCAGGAATACGCGGGAGAACACCATCGATTTACACCAAGGACGGGCAACCTGGAGCGATCGATCAAGATCATGCAGCATGGGCTTTCCGGGATGGTGTATTTGGATGAAGGTCAAGCGCCTTATGGGATTCCTATCCACAACGGCGCGCGCCCCCGCGTCATCGTTCCCCGAACCCGAAAAGCGCTAAGGTGGGCGAAGGACGGGGAGTTTATTTTCGCAAAGAGGGTAAACTGGCCGGGCATTCGCCCAGATCCTTTCCTGTACGAAGCGTTAGACGCCAAAGAGGGGGACGTGGTCAAGGTATTTGTCCACTACACAGATCTTGCATGTATGGAGATCGCCCAAGGGCTAAAGAGGTAATCATGACAGAGTACATCAGAGAAGACGACATCGCGGATCAGCTGCTCATTAACCGTGTGACGGATCAGGAAATCGCCGATGCAAATGAGTATGTAGACCGCATAGCGGCAGCATACAACGTCAAGAAAGTGACGGTAACACCCATGGCCAAGAAGCTGGCCGTGGCGGTTGCGAGCCGTGACTGCTGCTTGAACCTCATTGGGACGGATGCCAGCGCGATGATCGGAGACAGGCAGGAAGATGCCTACTCCATCAAGTACAAGATCTATGCGTCTCTTGTGGAAGACCTGCGGGGGAGGATTCTCAAGGCAGATTTCCTCGCGGATGAGGAGAAGGACGATGAGGAGGAACGCGGAGCATGGACGAGGGCCGTTTCAATCTCTCGAAGCTGACGGAAAAGGTCAGAAGCTACCTGCAAGAAAGCCTTCCTCGTCTTACATGGGTGAAGGAGTTCAAGGGGGCAGCTATCCCAAATGTTCCGACCGGAACCGTGGCAGCGGGCGAGATGGAATTCGTGGACACATCCAAAGGGGCCGACATGGCCGTTGTTGTGTTTTCCATTTATCTCATCGATCCGGCATCGGAGAATGGGGTAGAGGATATGGCAATGGATGTGCGAGAAGCGCTGGCGTTAAATGACACGCTTGACGATATGATCCAGCATGGAGCCGTCACAAAAATGCAATTCGGGGCAGTCACTGGCAGAGCGGGGGCTTGCCTCATCACTTATAAAGCAAAAGTTTGGATGTAACGGAGGTAAAACATGGCGGATAAAGTAAGAGCCACTATGACGGATGCGAAGCATCGTCTTCAGGGCAAAAATTGTATCGTGTATCTGAATTTTGGTGAGGGAGCCACGGAAGCCGCACCGAAATGGTCGGCAATCGGTGGACAGACCAAGGGCAATCTCGAAATGTCTGCAGATTCCATCGATGGGAGCAATAAGGATTCCGGCGGTTGGGGCGAAACCTACGCCGGAACAAAGACCACCGAGCTTTCCGTAGAAGGATACGTGACCAAGGGCGATGCGGCTTATGATGCGCTCAAGGATGCCTTCGTAAAGGGAGAAGCGGTGGATATCTGCCGTTTCTTCACGGATGCAGGAGAAGCGGACCGCAACTGGTACAACATCACCAAGCTGGGGGACGAAACGCCGCATGATGATATGGTATCCTTCAGTATCACCCTTGGCGGGGTAGGTGCGCCCAAATTCTACCATGGATTAACCACAGTAGACGGCGTCAAAGATTCTGCGACCGGACATGTAGGAGGCTAACAAATGAGATATGACCGCATTCTGCGAAGAGTGTGGGTAAAGATTGACGGGCGCGAGTATGCGCTCGTTTTTTCTTTATCCGTTTTTGAAAAACTGGATGCCGAGAACGATGGAAATTTGATCGTACAGTTATCACAGGGGGACACCCATTACAAGCTGCTGAGTCATGCCTTCAAGCTAGCACTGCAGCAGGCGGATAAAAAGATCACCGACCCAGAGGCTGAGGCATTGCTTGAAAAATTCGTGCTTTCAGAAGGACTTCCGAGCCTGTCGGCGGCATTTTGGATCGCGGTGGCAGTGTCTGGCCTGATGGGGGCGAAGGTATCCCGCACGCTGCTTGATAGAATGGCCGTGGCGGTGCAGGATGTGGATGGGCTGGAAGACTGCACAGAGGCAGACGAAAAAAACGGAGTGAAGCCGGAAGAATAACCACATTTAGGGAATATCTTTCAGCTATCATGCCTATCTGTTATGGGAAACTGCGAATGACGGGCGAAGAGATAGCCGCCGCCACTCCGTGGGAAATCACTCACAGGATAGACGGGTACGTGGACAGAATGAAAGACAGGCGCATTTTTACGGCATCTTTTATCACGGCGCCTGTCATCAATAGTGGCATGAGGACTCCGAAAAGGGGCGTCAAGGTGGAAGAGCTGCTGCCTGGAGATTTCCGTGGGAAGTACGACCGGGACGAGGCAGAATACATCAAGGCCCTCATTGAAGAGCAGGAAGAAAAGAGGCGAAAGAATGGCACAGCATGAAATCCGCGTGGAAATCACTGCCGACGGAAGTAAAGCGATAGCCGAGAGTGGAAAAGTCAAGGGCGAGCTGAAAGGCGTCAAGAATGTCAAAATTCCTAACCCCTTCGGCGAAGTATCGAATGGCGCGAAGAATGCATCTTCCGACGTAGACGCCCTTGGAGGAGCCCTCGGTAAGATCCGCAACATGGTGGCGGGGGCGTTCGCCGTCGGGTCCATTTATTCGTTCGGCAAAGCGGCACTGTCGGCGGCAGCCAAAACGGAGCTTTTGCACAAGGGGCTTTCCTTTGTCCTCAATAGCGATGAGGAAGCGAGCCGCCTTGTAAAAAACATTCAGGATATCGGTGAAGCGTCTGCCTATGATACGACCCAGCTACTGCCGCTTGCCAGAGCGTGGGTCAATATCGGCGACAATGTGGACACGGCCACATCCAAAATGCAGAAAATCGTAGACCTTGGGTCTGCGTATGGGCTGACGTCCGAGCAGGTAGGGGCTGTCAATCTCGCTCTTACTCAGATGCAAATGGCTGGCAAGATCGGCCAGCAGGACATGATGCAGCTGATAAATGCTGGGATTCCTGCATGGCAGCTGCTCTCCGAGAAAATGGGCATCCCTGTAGAGCAGCTGAAAGACATGAGCTCGAAAAGCGAGCTTACGCAGGATGCTCTGCAGACGTTATGGGAGGAGATCACCGAGAAGACAGAAGGCGCAGCCAGTTCCATGTCGGACACCCTTTCCGCGAAGTTTTCCAATGCGCAGGAAGCGGTAGCAAACAGTATGAGCGCGATGGGGGATATCATCTCTCAGACGTTCAACGTACCGGGGGTTCTTGACGCGGCGGGAGAAATGGCGGAAGGATTCAAGACGCACATCAATTCTATTCGTGACGCGGCGAAGGACGTAGGGCTGCATGAGGCCATCGTTCAGGAATTGCAAGGGATAAGCCCCGCAGCCGCGGCCGCCGCTGACGGCGTTATGACCGCCTTCGCGTCCATGAAGAATACCATCATGGAGAATCAAACCGCCGTCACTATCGTGGTGGAAGCGATTGGAGCCATGGCTGCCACTGTGGCCATCATCAAGGGCGTACAGACGGCCTTCCTCGCCGCCAAAGGGGCAGCCATGGCATTTGCTTTGGCTTGCCAGGCGAACCCCATCATATTAGCGATTTCTGCCGTTATTGCTATACTCGTACTGCTTTACACCCATTGGGACGAAGTGAAGGCCATTGCGCTTTCCGTGCGGGATGCAGTTGTCGATGCCGTATCAGACATGGCCGCTTCCGTGAGGCAGAAGTTTGATGAAGCCGTGAATTATGCCAAGGGAATATGGCAGGGACTCAAAGACTTTATGGCACATCCGATTGATACGGTCGTGAATGTCATTCGCCGCAATGTGGATGGAGGAAGTGAGGGCGTTACTCCTGCCGGCCGCGCCAAGGGCGGCGTATTTGGCATGGCAAGGGGCGGTATCGTCGGAGGGCTGGTTCCTCTAGCTAATGGCGGGCAGCTCAAGCACGGTACGCCTGCCATTGTGGGGGAAGCAGGGCCGGAGGCTGTGATCCCGCTTCGTGAAAATGTGCTGGCGTCAATCGGTAAAGCCGTCGCCGCAAGTTACAATGTGGGTAAGAGCAAGTATACAAATCCGGCCGCAGAGATTACCACTAAAATCAAAAGTCAGGCAAACACCGGCCCCGTCAGTGCTTATGCAAAGATTCTGGAAAAGGCGCAAAAGAGGGCGCAGGCCGTAGGAGAAGCCGTTGCCAAATACGGCGAACTGCAAGAAAAGGCCAATGAGGAATTGGAAGCCTATGCTGATGGCGGAGAAAAGGCCGTCCAATATCAGCAAAAAATGGCGCGGCTTTCCAGCCAAATTGCTAAGGCGCAGGCGGGAGGCAACGAAGAGCAGGCGAGCCTTCTGCAGCAGAAGCAGGCGAATCTTGAAGCGTCTTATGCCAAAGAGAAGGCAGCAGCCATCAAGGCAGCGCAGGATATAGCCGCCGAGAAGAAGAACATAGAAATCGAATCAGCGAACGCGATAAGCGCGATCCAGATTGAAGCGATTGAAAAGGTCAACGCACGAGAGACGGCTGTCAAGGAAGCCCAGCGGCAGCTGGATAGAGCGAGCCATGCAGCGTCCCTTGAAGAGTTCATGGCTATGATGGAAGAGAAAGACGCCATCACCGGGGAAAGCTATGCAACGATCCTCGCCAATGAGCAGGCTTTGAATGACATGCGGCAGATTTGGCATGAACAAATGATGCTAAACGCCATGGAATGGGGCGAGTACATGAATCTCACCCTGGCGCAGGTGCAAGAGCAGCTGGTGAATGGGATAGCGCAAGGGCTAACCCAGTGCATCGTCTACGGGAAGAATTTCCGTGACATCATGAACAATCTAGCTAATAATGTGCTTTCCACTGTTCTTCAGGCAGTGCTTCAAAAAGCCATTGGCTCCTTGACGACCATGATCGGACTGGGAAAGACAAAGACCGCACAGGAAGTCGCCAGCGCAGCGAAGGAGAAAGCAGCGCAGGCAGCCAAGAGCGGGACACTAGCCGCCAATGCAACAGCGGCCCTCATTGCTGCCAACCCATGGGCCGCCCCTGCTGCGGCAGGCATTGTCGCAGGGCAGATGGGTGCTGCCAGAGCAGCCGGAAGCGTGTTTGCGGATGGGGGCTTTGTTACCGGTCCGGGGACAGGCACTTCCGATTCCATCCCGGCCATGCTTTCGAACGGAGAATTTGTCATCAATGCAGCAGCCGTCCAGCGACTGGGGACCGGGTATCTAAACATGCTGAATAGCCCCCACTACGCAGAAGGCGGGCAGGTGGGAACACCAGCCATGGGTGTAGCAGGGAATGGCGGCAGCGTGACGCTGAATGTATCAGCTATGGACGCGTCGTCTTTTATGGATTTCCTTCGAGGCGGAGGCATGGACTCCATCAAGCAGATGCTTTTCGATGGGACACGAGATTTTACGACGGACGCGGGGGTGTGGTAAATGGCGAGTCTTTTATTTCCATTGAATGCCCGACGTGTGAAATGGTCCTCGCAGGTCGAGGACGACTGGGACGTGGCGGAGCAGACGACTGCCAGCGGGAAGCGGCGCGCCATCACTTCGCAGACGCTTCCGGGCTGGCAGTTTACCATCGATTTCCCTGCCCTGACGTCAGAAGAGAAAGATACGCTCTTTGCATTCCGCTCCCGTGTCAAGGGGACGCTTATTCCATTCTTCTACAAGGATGCCGAAAACTACCATTGCGAGAAGCTGCGGCTTGGCAGGAACGGCGATGGATCCTACCAGCTGACGGCAAACATGCATGGCCAGCAGGAACCGACGTATTATGCGGATAAGCTGACGGTATGGGTAGACGGGGCGGAGCGCACGGCGCAGGAGTACACCATCGATCGCGGGGCGATTGTATTCAATCATCCGCCGAACACGGGGGCTGTTGTCACGGCGACTTACGATTATTTGTGGAAAGTGGTATTCGCTAAAAAGAGTATCACGGTGAAGCAGAAATTCGTGAATTTATTTGAGTGCTCTATCGCATTGAAGGTGGTCCGATGAAAAGCGTAACAGAAGAGCTGGCCAAGTATCTCAATACGCAGAAGGAAATGGTATCGTGTGATTTGTATGTTCTCACGCTTTTTAGCGGGACTGCCTATTATTTCACCGATGCCGACCATGATGTGAGCTACGGCGGGCATACGTACCTGCATAATGCGATTATGCTAAAGAGAGAGCAGACGAAGCTGAACAATGTTGTTTCCGTCGACTCTATGACGGTATCCATCTACGCGACCGTCGAGGATAAGCTGGGCGATAAACCCATCTTCCTGGCGGCGCATGATGGAGCATTCGACCGTGCGACGCTTGCCATGAGCCGCTGCTTCTTTGATTTAGACGGCGAGGTGATGGGTGTCGTGGGGTTATTTTCCGGGCTGACGGAGGTCAAGTCCTGCGGCGGGCTCGCCATGAAGCTCACGGTAAAGAGTAAAGTACAGGGGATGTCGCAAGAATTCCCACGGCGCAGGTTCTACCCGCAAGGTACGTATGCCAATAGCGGCGGCACTGTGTCATCCAGCAAGGAAGAAGACTCCGCGTCTGTCATTGCGCCATTCGTTCCGTTGAAGGAGGTGTTACTGTGAATCCTATCGTAGCAGAAGCCTACACATGGCTTGGGACGCCTCACGTGAATCAGGCGAAGGTCAAGGGCAAGGGCATTGACTGCGGCATGCTGCTCATCGCCTGCCTTGAAGGAGCGGGATACATCGAACGTGGGGCTATCAAGATTCCCCCGTATTCCAATGAGTGGCATCTGCACCATGGGGAGGAATGGTTCCTCAAAGTGGTAGAAAGATATTGCGCAGAAGTTCCCGTGGATGAGATGCAGCCGGGGGACTTCTTGCTGTACAAATTTGGACGCTGCGTCTCCCATGGTGCGGTGTATGTGGGGGACGGGCGTGTGATCCACGCCATGGTGGAGCGTGGCGTCATCCTGTCAGACATCAATGACGTCATGTTTTTGACGGCCAAAGGAAAATCGCGGCTGCATGGTGTGTATCGGTTTAGGAGGTAGGTAGTCATGGGCTTATTTGGTGGTCACAATACGACCATAAGAGAAAATAAGATTTCCAGCTTTACCGTCTCCACGGCCGAATACGGGTCAACTGTTCCGGAAATCCTTGGTACAACGAGGATCTCTCCGAATGTCATCTACTACGATGACTTCACCGCGCATGAGCACAGAAGCAGCCAGAAGAGCGGCAAGGGCGGTGGGTCAAGGACGACGACCATCACTTACACCTATACCGTGGCGGTGATCCTCGCGTTGTGCGAGGGGCAAATTTCCGGCATTGGCAAAATGTGGAAGGACAAGAGCCTATACCAGTATCCCAATGGGGACATCGGGCTTACCCTTTTCGACGGGAAAGAAGATCAGCATCCGTGGGCATACACGGCAGGGAAGCACCCGGATAAGGCGCTTGCCTACAGCGGGCTTGCTTACATGGCGGGCGTGATTGACCTTGGGGATAACGGCTCCATGCCGTCGTACAATTTCGAGGTGAAAGGCAAGCTACTGGAAACGGGGGATGGAATAGACGTGAACCCCGCCGACTATATACTCTATGTGCTGAACAAAATCGGCCTTGGCGGGATAGAAATCGACGGGATAGAGAACTACAGGCAGTACTGCAAGGAAGCAGACATGCTGATTTCTACGCCGTCCGATAAACTGGACGCGAAGGCAGCCCGCGAGATCATCAATGACATCGCCAACATCACCAACGCTTATATCTTCTGGTCAAATAACCGGCTAAAGATTGTACCGCGCGCTGACCGCCCCGTGGGGAAATGGAAACCGGACAAAACAATTCGATACAACCTGACACCGGATGATTTCATCCCACAGACCGGCGGTGTGTGTGTTTCCTATAGCCGCAAGGATTCATCGGAGATTTACAACCGCATATCTGTGGAATTTCTGAACCGCGCGAATGCCTATGAGAAGGAAATCGTCAATTACCAGGATAGTGACGACATCAAAGAATTTGGAGTGCGGCAGGCGTCCACGACGCAGGCACATTATCTGTATACCAAGACCCGCGCCGTCAGGCTGGCGGAGGAATTGTGCCGTAAAAACAAATACGAACGAGTGAAATATACCTTTAAGCTCGACTGGGCTTTCTGTCGGCTAGAACCCGGTGATCTTGTCATGCTGAATGATCCGCTCATGGGGATAGAGAACCAGCCGGCCATGATTGACAGCGCAACAGAGGGCACTGACGGCATCATCACCTTCACGGCGATTTCGAGAGCAAAGGGCGTTTATAGCAATGCAGAATACAACGTCCACGATAACGAACGTCCACTCATTGATTTCAACCCGGATCCCGGCATCTGCGAACCGCCTATGATATTCCAGCCGCCAGAACTCATGACAAGTGCGGATAACGAGGTATGGATTGGTACATGGGGCAAAAACTCGAACTGGGGTGGCTGTTCTGTCTGGGTGTCTGATACAAACCAGTATTACAAAAAGCTGGGCACCATCGACAACCGCGCCAGATATGGCACATTGACTAAGCCGCTGAACACTGAAGATACAGTCCTTGAAATGACGCTCAATCAGGGCAGCTTCACCTCCGTGGATGCGGAGAGTGCTAAGAATGGTGACACGGTCATGTACGTTGACGAGGAGGCACTATCCTATCAAACGGCCGAACTCCTCGAGGATGGGACGTGGAGACTTTCAGGACTGGTACGTGGACAATTCGGCAGTGAAGCAGATTACCACGTGAAGGGGACAAGTATTGCCCGGTGTGACGAAACCTTCCTGAAGTCTGGCTTTGCTAATTCTTACATTGGCAAGACCGTTTACTTTAAATTCACGGCGTTCAACATCTTCGGCGGCATGGAGCAGAGCTTGGCTGACGTGCAGGCGTATGCGTTTATGCCTGTCTCGGTGCAGATTCCGCCGCCGGACGTCACAGCCCTGAACGCCGAGAAGCTGGCAAGTGGCATTCGCCGTTATTGGTGGGAATATACTTACCCTGAACCGAATGACGTGGCAGGGTTCACGCTCAAATACACCCAAGGTAAGGAGCTCAACTGGGAAGCGGGGATACCCGTCCAGGAAGGGCTTATCACGAACCAGCCATACGAGACGCAGACCGTCCGGCCGGGCACACATGCCGTCATGATTAAAGCCGTGGATCAGAATGGGAATGAGTCGAAGAATTTCGCCTACTGCCTGCTGGAGATGGGCGACCTATTACAAGAAAACGTGCTTTTCGATAAGGATTTTGGCGCGGATCATTGGGCAGACATCAAAACCAGCGGCCTTGTACTGGCAAGTGATGGCTATATCCATGCCCAGAATACCTCAATCATGTGGCATGAAGCGGGCAGAAGATTATGGACGAAGCCCGCTGCGTACATGTGGGATACAGCCTTCGCGGCTTACGAGGCGATGGGAGAATTTGTGGCTCCTGCCTCGGGGCAGCTCTGGCTGACTACAGAAATAGAAGGCCCCGCCATTGTGTACTACCGGCAGCTCCTCAAAGGCAGCACCGTCGAAGAGCTTTGGAAGCAGTGGTCAGACAAGGTGCTGGTACAGGCGGGTGCGACCATCCAGATCAAAATCGTGGCGAAAAATTCGAGCGTGCAAGAAACGATCGTCAAGAGCCTGCACGCCTATATCGACGTCCCCGACAGGGAAGAGCATTTCGAAGACTTATACGTACCGGCCGCGGGCATCGAGCTGCCCATCACGACGCCGAACTACATGACCACCGCCGTGCGCATTGATGCTGTACAGGGGAGTGGCGTTGTCATGTATACCAAGATACTATCCCGCACGCCATGCCGTATAGCCCTGCTGAATGAGGACGGCAATCAGGTGGCAGGTACGGCAGATATCACATGGCAGGGGTTCATCAATGAAACAGTTTAGTTATAGGAGGTAAAAATGGCAGACGTATTGAAATTACAGTCCACCGCGGGCATGTTCGACTATCCAGATCCAGCGAACCCGTCAAAGGGCACTACAGAACAGCAGTATATCGAGTTTGAAAAGAATAAGCACTCCGTGCTTTCTAGTCTGGTGGCTGACGAGCTCTGGCAGCCGAGCACCGCCTATAAAGTCGGGCAGGTGGTCAAGAGCCCGAACATGCCCGCGAATGTTGTCGCAAGAGTGGTCACCGCGGGAACGAGCGCAGCCGCGGAACCCGTCTGGAGCAGTGCGGGGCACACCATGGCGGACGGTTCCGTCGTGTGGGCGATGCTGTACCGCACGATCGACTATGCAACACAGGAAGAAGTCACAGCGGGGACGAACAATACGAAAATCGTAACGTCAGCCATGCTGGGGAGAACCATCAAGACAGACCTTGCAAGTGAAAACGCAGGAACGCTTAACGCCGCTGATAAGACCGTAGTCGGAGGCGTCACCGGCATTCTTCCAGTAGCTCATGGCGGGACCGGGACCGATTCATTGGCCAATGTAACCGTTGGCAAAGCAGGCACTCTGGTCGGGGATGCAGGGCTTTGGGACTACCTGCACAGGCTGGATGGTAGCGCTAGCCTTCCAACGACGAATGCGGCCTTGAGTGCATTGGGCGTGTTTATGCGATCCTTCCATACATCAGCGCAATTCTCGAATCAGCCGACGCAGTTCGGGCAGTTACTTAATATTCCGCCAGCCCTAGGGAATAAGAGTGGTTGCCAACTTTGGATAGAAGGCCCTGATGGCCGCCTGTATCACCGGGGCGGGAATGGTTCAATTGCAATCAACGATACTCCGTTTAAACGCTTCCTTGACACAGACGACCTCTCGGCGGCCGGCGTCGTCGCAGGGGATGTGTCAAACGCTAATGCATGGTGGGTGAAGCTTAGCGGCGCGGTGCCGCTAATTATACAGGGTGGAATGCACAACAATGGAAAGAACTGGGAGAACGACACGGCCGCGCCTGCTTACACTGTCAGCTACCCTATTGCATTCCCTAATGCGTGCCTTGCGATTACAGGTAGCCCAGAACGCGACAAGAATGATAGGTATGCTTACCGAACCGGTTACCACATTGTCTGGAAAAACAGCTCACGATTTTGTTATGCGATCGGTACAGAGCAACAAGGTCAATACTTCGAGTGGTTAGCTATCGGCCGTTAAGCAATTCCAATAACCAACCAATTATAAGGAAATCCTTTGGGGTTTGATGCAGCTGTATTGCTGATATTTACCTTCGAATCTTGCGTATACCAGTTATAACTCCAGACGTCGTTATTGAGCGAAAACGCAACCGTCAAAACCCTAGACAGGGCAAGCGGATATGGGAAACTGGAACCACCAATTCCACCCTGTTTATATGCCTACCGCTATCCAATACCACCCCCAAAAGCCACCTGAGTCCTGCTCTCCAACTCTAAACCCAGTCGCTGATACATCCCAAACGTTTGTCTCTCCAGGATCCCAGCGGCTATAGGTTAGCTCTGTTACGACAGATAGGCAATTTTGCGAAAAGCTAATTGGGAAGCTTACTTGTACATTAGATCCGTCCTTATCCTGATTTCCACCCTGTAGAAAATGATTTCCGTAGAAGGGCAGAAGAGTCGATAATAACAGCTATCTTAGAATTGTCGATTCGCATGAAATCCTAGAAACCGCAAGAATCCTAGCAACAAAAAAGTATCACGATACATACAATACTCGCGGTACTTTTCAAATTGGGCAATTCTTTGGTTAGTAGCAGGTTAGCATCAAATCTTTTCGATGGCTTTACGTAGTTGCCGTAGATTTTTGTGAGTGTATACTCCGTTAGTCACATCAGGTCTAGCATGACCAAGGATCATTTTTCTGGCGTTGTCATTCACTTCGGCATTATCTAGCCATGTAGCGCAGGTATGACGGGTATCATGTAATTTGTGCTTTTGCCCATTTATTGATTTCATGATTCGAGAGAAAGCCCTAGAAAGTTTTGTGTAGGTATAGGGGCGACCGTCTTCAGTACATATGAGATAAGCACCTGGGGACGACAAGCGTATTTCAATGAGCGGCCATATTTTACTATGGATGGGGATAATGCGGACGCCAGCAGCTGTCTTAGATTTCCGAATATTGATATATTTCTGCTTTTTATTGATATCCGATTTTAAGAGGTTGCGAAGTTCGCCATTTCTCATGCCCGTATAGATGAGTATCAAGATGATATCAACGTCTGGAGTATCTACAATTTTCCATAGTTGATTCACCTTCCGCTTGCTGATTGCTTGATGAGGATTCACAGGGTGATTCTTCCCGATTTTAATCAACCCTGTAAAGTCACGAGTGGTATACTCCATTTCTCTGGCATGAGCGAAGAGTAGGGATAACAAATTACGCACTTTCTTTTTGCTGGCATAGGAGAGATTAGTCATATCATCGATGACGGCTTGCAAGTGGCTGTATTTGATATCTGCTATTGGTAAATCATACAGTGATGCACAATGCTTATACGCACACTCATAACCGTTGATGGTGGATTTTGAAACCGATGCATATGAGATGTGTTTAGGCATCCATCTTGCGTATAACTCGGCAAATGTAATTTTCGAAAGGCGGTGCAGACCATGAGACTGATTATAGTCGACCTGATATGCCATAGCTTCCAGCTTAGTGGCGAAATAGCCCATAGCTTTTTGTTTGCCGTTCACGGAGACCATAAATACGAATGGCCTCCGCCTTGCCCCGCTTAATTTTTTGATAGTTCCATAACCATTTGGATTTTTCATTTTTTCAAACCTCCAATCATATTGATGGAGGTTATTTTAATGGAAGGAGATAGTGAGATGAAAGTTTCAATCGCTAACCCCACACTTACCTATTTGTCTATCTATGACGCAACAGGTGAAAGAGTAACCTCTTATGTGACCGGTGTACATGGTGACACGGTGGAAGAACTGCAGACCAAAGCCAAAGTGGAATATCCAGACAAGGTCCATGTTGTGCAAGATGCTTTGACCTACAACAAAGCCCTGCAAGGTGATTTGCTGTATAAAGATGGAGCATATCAGGCTAAACCGGAACCGACAGAAGAAGAGAAGCGAGAAGCCGAACTGGCGGCGCTTGATTCTGAATATGCTAGAAAAATCAGTGATATCGAAACAGGAATGGCGAAAGCAAAAGCCGTAGAAGATGAGGACTACTACAATGACCTCAAAGCTGAAAGAGAAGAACTGGTTGCAGAATACACAGAAAAGAGAGGAGCGATTTAAATGGAAAGATGTTTCCTTTGCCATCGCAAGATGGATAACAGGACTGGACTTTGCACAAATACGAAATGTATCAGATCGAAGCCGCTGACACCCAAAGATGAAACGGAAGAAAAGAAAGATGCGGAGGATAAAACATGACTGAAATCTTCATTCAAATTTACAATTCCGCCGATCGTGCGATTTGCAGCATCCCGGACGGCTGGCCCTACAAAATTCTTATGGGGATCTTACTCATCGCCATGTCGAAGCACATCATGCTTTTTACTGCATTCGCCGTGTTGGTGGCTCTTGACTTGTTCGCCAAATTTATCGCCCTGTCTTATCACTGGCTGATTGAGAACAACGTGGAAAAGCCCTCGCTGGTTGATTCCATCCGAGGCATTCCGGCGGCACATCGGGCTCGTATCATCAATAGCCATGAAATGAAAACGCAGTTTGCAGGGAAAATCTTTGCTTATATGTTTTTGGTGATTGCTGGCGGTCTAGCCGATATCCTTGTGGGTCATGTCAATTTTGCACAGATCGTGATTGCCTACCTGGCATCCACCGAGCTTCTCAGCATCGTGGAGAACCTGGACGATGCTGGCGTGTCTATGGTCCATGATTTAGCTGCAGTAATTAAAAAGAGGAGACCAACATGAAATTAAAAGAATGGGTCGTTATTTACGTGGCAGTCTTTTTGTTTACCGTAGGGGATTGGATAAAGGGCCGTTGGAAAAAGGAGGATAACGAATGCTGGTAACTGATTTAAGTGACTGGAATGATCACATTAACTGGTCTCATCTCATCGCCGCAGGAGTCGGTGGTGCGATTGTGAAGATTTCCGAGGGCAGAAGCCTGACTCAACTGCACGGAAAACATATCGCCGGTGCGGAGGCTAGGGGATTGCCGTGGGGCGTCTATTGCTACGCGCACGCACAAACTACCGAGCGAGCAAGAGAAGAAGCAAATCGAGTGATCGAGGCGCTGAATGCATTGGGGTACGGTACACCGCCGTTAGGGATTTGGTTTGATGTGGAAGCGCCCGAAGTCATTGGGCAGGATAGGGAAGATGTGACCGCCATCTGTAGTGCATTTATTTCAGAATGCAATGCAGCGGGTTATTCTGCCGGAATCTATGCAAGTCTGTCTACTATCACAGACTGCATGAATCTTGATGATCTAGCTGATTATGTACCCGTATGGATTGCCCAATATGCCGGTGCATGTGATTTCCATGATTATTTCCCGAGCAGAATCCTTGCTGGTTGGCAATATACTGATTCTTTTGAAATTGATGGGCGGAAATATGATTTAAGTGAATGGTACTGATGAGGTGATATTGTGCTGAAAGTGGTCAACAATGGAATTAGTCTGACAAGAGGCGATACTGCTACTTTCAGACTGCAAATCAAAAATCAAGACGGTACTGACTACGAAATCACTCCGGATGATCAGGTGCTTTTTACAGTAAAAAGATCCCCAAATGATGAGGAAGTCGTTATCCAAAAAGCGGCTGCTAATAATTGCATCACCATTGTGCCTAGAGAGACAGATAATCTCGAATATGGCACCTACTACTATGATGTCGAATTGCGCCGGCCTGATGGATTTGTTGCGACTGTGATTCCACCACACATGCTGAAACTAACAGAAGAGGTGACTTTCTGATGAGTGATAATGCAACACTTACAGGAGTCCTGTCTGCCGTAGGAGTTTTAACTGGTGTGTTGACTCCGGCTGATACTGGCGATTTCGTGGCAGATTACGCAACCGATGCGGAATGCGTGGCTGTCATTGATGATATTTTTGATAATCTACTAAAAGGAGAAGAATAATATGGCTGCTATTGATAAAATTCTGAGAAAATCCAATTTTGCTGCTGCTATGACCGCTTTGATTGCAAAGCTGAATAGCATTTTTGTCAGGAAGGAAGCCGGGAAAGGCCTTTCTACCAATGATTATACTGCCGCAGAAAAAGCAAAGCTCGCAGGCGTAGCAGCAGGAGCGAATAACTACGTCCTCCCGGCACCGACAGCAAGCACCATCGGTGGTGTCAAGGCGGGCAATAATGTGACTATTTCCGAAGACGGTACGATTTCAGCTATTCAGGGTAAAGTGGACCTGTCTCCCTACGCAAAGACGACCGATGTGAATACTGCTTTGGGTAAAAAGGCAGATGTAGCCACCACGCTGAAAGGCTATGGTATCACGGATGCCAAGATCGCGGGCGGTGTCATTACATTGGGTGCTAATACCATTACCCCGCTGACGCAGCATCAGTCGCTTGCTGCCTATGCAAAGAGCGCGGACGTAGATCGTACTTATGCGAAAAAAGCAGACATCACCACAGTCTATAAGTACCGCGGGAGTGTGGACACCTATGCGGATCTCCCCGTTAATGGGAATGCTGTAGGCGATGTATACAACGTCGTAGCGGCTGATGCTTCTCACGGAATTAAATCCGGAGATAATGTAGTTTGGAATGGCAATGCATGGGATAATCTGTCCGGCGTGGTTGATTTGTCTGCCTATATCAAAGCTGCTGATGCTGATAAGAAATATATGCAGCTTAACGATTTCCCGCTGTCGACGGATGAGGAAATTACAGCCATCGTCAACGAAACTATTGTATAAGTGAGGTGTTAGCATGAGCACTTACAAAGACTCACTGCTGGGGGCTGTTCAAAAGTTATGTACGCAGCTGAACGGGAAATTTGCCAAGAAATCCGATGTACCGACCAAAGTATCTCAGCTGATCAATGATAAAAGATATTTTGCCGGCAGCGTACCAGAATCCAGTATTAGTGCTACAACAGGTTTGAATGCCATACCTCCACTGGCTAGAGCTCTCATAGACAATTGCCGCGCCAATAAGTTGGCTTTTCTGCCAGCTGACCAAATCATCGTAGAAAAAACAATAGATGGTGGCAAAACATGGACCGATGCAGGAGTTTCCGATGTAGTCAAAGCTTATACTTTTTCTGGCGTACAATATGGCGGTATCGCATTGCCACAAATTAACGGAAAGGTGAATACATTGTGCGGTGTTCGCGTGACTTTTACCGCTATGAAGTATGATGTGCCGTCAGGGACAGCTGAAACAGACAAATACAAATACTGGAATAAAAACTATGTAAAATCAACAGAGCGATATTGCAACCTAGACTATTTTTGGATTTGGGTAAGCAGTGTTAACAATGCTATTTCTGTGAAATTAGAAGCGGCGTATGGTGCCTATCCCGACAAGTGGAGTATTCACTATGACGGTAAACTACGAATGACAGGATGGGATGGCCCTAATATTATTAAGCAGCCAGAATGGGTATTTGGTGGTGGTACGTCACAAACAAGCCAGCCTTGGAATTATCGTTTTACATTTATGACAGTGCCGCCTAGCGGAAAAACAGAACTGTCTACAGGATATGAGACACAATCACAGAAGATTTATGCAATTAGAGGGTACGGCACTAAGACCTGGGCTTCTTCCAATAATCTCATGAATACAGATAATATCTATTCCGTGGACGTGGACAAATCAACAACATTTCCTGCTACTGTTTCCGCTCCCGTATTCAAGGAGAATGGTAAGAACCTAGCAGATTTATACATGCAAAAAGCGTCCTTATACCCTGTGGGCAGTATCATTACGTCTACCACTAGTATCAATCCTGCTTCGCTCTACGGGGGTACTTGGGTGGCCGGGGCGTATACTCATTACCAGTGGGGCCCGCCGGTTTTCAAAGCAGGAACGACACCGGCAAGCGGGGAACCTTATGTATATAAACGGACAAAATAGGAGGGCTAATGTGCAAAATCATGAAAAACTTATGGCCATTGCTACTGGCGTGCTTCTTGTGGCTAGCTGCTGGATCTTGCTCGCAGGCCGAGGAGATGTATCAGATATCCGAGAACGAGCTGACGCAGTTAGAAACGAACTTACAAACGCTGAAAGCTCACAGTCAAGAACGGCAGAAAGTCTTGACCGAGCAAGCGACCTTGCTGAATCAGCAGAAAGAGACAATCAAGAAGCAGGCCGAGGAATTGAGAAGATTGAAGAAGGAAATCGTAATTGCCAAGACAGCGAACGAAGAGACGAAGAAATCATTACTGAGAGCCAATCGATTCTTGCAGCAGTTCGAGGACGAGGCAAAAAGAAAAATTAGAGTAAAGACTCGCCAGCGTGATCTGTGGATTGCTATCGCGGGAGGCGTTTTATATGCGTATGTCAGAAAATAGCAAGGTTGATGGACGACAAGATTTTACACTGTTGCAACCGTGTTGCAACGAAAATCAATTTACCGGTGTTTCCAAGCATTTTTAGAGGCTTTCAAATATGCGATAAAATCGTAGAAAATGCGATAAACACAGGCGCTTTCTGGGCTCTTATGACATAAGTTGAAGGTAAGAAATAGAACTCGTCAAAAGCGCGAAAAAAGGAGCTGTGAAGAAATGAGGATTCATTTCTTCACAGCCCCTTTTTACTTTGCTTTCATTTGGTTCAGGGTTCAAGGT